>Ga0307995_1000152_pt1 | contig 49129 bp, 40 predicted proteins | sample EllFjometagen262_FD_203132 | JGI IMG/M metagenome (GOLD analysis project Ga0307995, IMG submission 203132) | Marine microbial communities from Ellis Fjord, Antarctic Ocean - #262 | ecosystem: Environmental > Aquatic > Marine > Unclassified | place: Southern Ocean | collected 2014-11-02 | reverse complement strand
GAAGAAACATAGATACAAATTTTTTGGCTATGGCTATGGCTATGGCTATGGCTATGTAGTTCAATAGTAGAACCCTAATACGACAAATTAATTTCAAGAACAAAGTTCGGCCTGCATTGTACGCGGGTTTTAGAAAAATATTAAATCTACGCGAATGCTTAACTAGTGGGAAATGAGAACCGTGTTCCTTCGCTGTCACCTTGAGCAGGCCATCTCTGCGTCATTGTCTTCCTGCGAGTATAAAAACGAATCGAATCGGGACCATAGATACTGAGGTCACCGAATAGCGAACGTTTCCATCCACCGAAACTATGGCTCGCGACAGGAACGGGCAGTGCCACATTCACACCTACCATGCCGACCTGGATATGGTCAGAGAAATAGCGTGCCGCAGCACCATCGCGCGTAAAAATACAGGTACCGTTCCCGTATTCGTGCCTATTGATGATCGACATAGCCTCATCCAGGGTCTGGACTCTCATTACACATAATATTGGGCCGAAAATTTCATCAGAGTGGATACTCATCGTCTCACTCACTTCATCGAACAAACTGCCGCCGATGAAATACCCATCCTCGCTTCCCTCAACCTTTATACCACGGCCATCGACTACTAATTCAGCACCCTGATCCACACCCTGCTCTATATAAGTATTGATTCTCTCAAGCGCATCCGCACTAATTAGCGGCCCCATATCATTCTCGATGTCTGTGCCAGGACCTACTTTCAATTCCTTCACTCGACTGGCAAGCGCAGCGACGGCCTTGTCAGCGGTTTCCTCACCCACACAAACAGCCACGGCAATCGCCATGCAGCGCTCACCGCAGGAGCCAAATGCAGCGCCCATCAACGCGTTTACCGCGTTATCCAAATCGGCATCGGGCATGATGACGGCGTGATTCTTGGCGCCGCCCAACGCCTGCACACGTTTTCCCGTCTTACTCGCTCGCTGATAGATTGACTCGGCTATCGGCGTGGAGCCAACAAAACTCACCGCCTGAATACGCGGATCATCCAACATCAACTCCACCACGCGCCGATCTCCATTAACCACATTGAAGACGCCATCGGGTAATCCCGCCTTGGTAAATAGCTTCGCGAGCAACAGTGCAGCACTAGGATCTCGCTCCGACGGCTTGAGAATAAACGTATTGCCACAGGCAATCGCCATGGGAAACATCCACATGGGAACCATCGCAGGGAAATTAAAAGGAGTGATGCCTGCCACGATGCCTAGCGCCTGAAACTCTGACCAGCTATCGATATCAGGTCCTGCATTCTTGGAATGCTCACCCTTGAGTAACTCGGAAATTCCGCAGGCGTATTCAACTACTTCGATTCCGCGAATTATCTCACCTCGAGCATCATCCAAGACCTTGCCATGCTCGGCGGTGATCGCCTGACAGATCTCATCAATGTTCGCCTCTAGCAGCTGCTTAAAACGAAAGAGTATTTGCGCACGTTTTTGCGGCGGCGTGTTGCGCCAAGCTGCGAAGGCGGAGCTAGCCGCAATGATCGCCTCTTCCAGCTGCGGCTGCGCAGCACAGGCCAGCTTCTTAGCTACCTTACCCGTTGCCGGATTGTAGACATCGAGTGTCTCGACACTGCCATCTCTAACGCGCCCGTTGATGTAATGCCCGAGTGTCTCAAACGCTTCAATTGAACTCATGCAATGACTCCCCTACTGCATTAATCAGGTCATCGATCTGCTTCTCGTCGACGATGAATGGTGGCGCCAGCTGAATCGTGTCTCCACCCCAGCGCACATAGAAGCCTTTCTCTAGGCATTTCAGCCCGACCTCGAATGGACGACGCAGTGGCTCACCCGGATAATGCTCCAAGGAAATACCAGCAGACAATCCGTAGTTGCGAATATCTGTCACGAATGGACTGCCTTTCAACGAGTGTACCGCCTCCTCAAACTTCGAAGACATGCTCTTCACGTTCTCGATCAACTTGTCATCGATTAACACATCTAATGCTGCGATACCTGCGGCGCAGGCGACAGGGTGTGCGGAGTAGGTATAACCATGGGGGAATTCAACCATATAGTCCGGGCCGCCATTTTCCATGAATGTGTCATAGATCTCAGAGCCAACCACTACAGCACCTAATGGGATCGTGCCATTGGTGATCTGTTTGGCAAGAGTCATGATGTCTGGTGTCACTCCGAACTCTTCTGCACCGGTCATTGAACCCATTCGACCGAAGCCGGTGATAACCTCATCGAAAATCAATAGCAGGTCGTGCTTGTCGCAAATCTCACGTAGTCGATTCAGGTAGCCGACCGGAGGCGGCAGCACGCCGGCGGTACCAGAGAGCGGCTCGACGATGACCGCAGCAATGTTGGATGCATCATGCAGCTGCACTAACTGCTCCAATTCATCAGCAAGGTGCGCTCCCACCGCAGGCATTCCTCGACTAAATTTATTTTCGTCCAGCAAGGTATCGCACATGTGATCTGCGTCCACAGACTGGCCGAACATCTTGCGATTGAACCCGATGCCTCCCACACCAACACCACCATAGTTAACCCCGTGGTAGCCCTTAATTCTGCCTATAAACTTAGACTTCCCATGTTGGCCTTTACTGCGCCAATAACCGCGCGCCATTTTCAATGCCGTATCGATTGTTTCAGAGCCGGAGTCTGTAAAGAATACATGATCTAGTCTTGAAGGGGTCAGCTCTACTACTTTGTTCGCAAGCTCGAAAGAAAGTTCGTGTCCGTATTGAAAACCTGGCGAGTAGTCCAAATTGGACATCTGCGCACTAACAGCCGCGGTGATTTCTTCACGGCCATGGCCTAGACCACAGGTCCACAGACCGGAGAGACCATCGAATATCTTCCTGTCATCTGCATCAAGGTAGTACGCACCCTTGGCTGAGGCCATCATTCTCGGATGGTCTTTGAATTGTCGATTGCCGGTAAACGGCATCCAGTGTGCTTCGAGCTGTTCTCTACTCAGAGTCATGGGAATCCTCCTTTAAACATTTAGTACAACATGGACTAATTATTGGCTACAGGCTCCGCTTGCATAGCCTCGCTGCCGCCCACACCGTGCCCGATGCTATCTAATTCAGCCTGATACTGTGCGGCTAGCTCATCGTCGGGCCAGAGAATGGTGACGATGTAACCAACTATCAACGCAGAAAGAAACGATGGCGGCATTGTTTCTAACGCGACAAAAACAGGACCAATGGACTCCATGTCCTGAATAACAAACTTACAGATCATCGTCATGGAGAAACCGGTAACCATTGAGGCAATCGCTGCCCTCTCCGTGAATCGTGTCCAGAACAGCGACATAAGCATCATCGGGCAGAACGTAGCAGCGATTCCCGCCCAACCGAAAATAACGAACCAGAATATTGTTCTGTCCGGCGACGCGATTGAGACTGTGATGGCTAGACCTAAAGCGAGAACCGCAAATACAACTGTTATGACTCGGCAGAGCCTAGCCGCCTGACCATCGGTCAAGTCCGGATTAATCATCTTCGCATAGAGATCGTGAGTAACAGATCCAGCTGCCATAACTAACAACGATGACACGGTGGACATAATCGCAGACAGAACCGCAGCTACATATAGCCCGACTATAAGCGGTGGAAAAGTAAATTCGACCAGCTCCGAAAGAACATTCTGCGCCCCATTTCCTAACACCGTATCGGGCTCTACGCCCTGCGTGGTGAAAATATAACGGCCTAACACACCGATACTGACGGCAGAGAAATCAACCAAAAACGTAAACAACATGGCCACCCACTTGCCACGATTGATCTGATCCTCGCTGCGAATTGCGATGAGCCTGGCGAACACTTGCGGCGAGCCGAGAAAACCAAGGCCGATTAACATCATGCCGATCACGACAGCGACGTTCATCAGCGTGAAACCACCCGCACCCCAAATGTTTACCAGTCCGGGCTCGATCGCATAGAGGCCGTCATAAATAGAACCGCTATTGGACAAGCTCAGGTAAGCCACTGCAGGCAACAACATGAGACACACCAGCATCATGGCTCCCTGAAACATGTCGGTCCAGGCTGCCGCTAAAAAACCTCCAGCGATGCAGTAGGTAGCAACCACCACAAAGCCAACAACGGCTCCGGTGTGATAGTCCCAATCTAGAAAGCTCTCGAAGGCGGAGCCAGTTGCATCGATCTGCGCCGAGATATAAATTAATACGAAGATAGAAAGTCCAACCGAGGACACCAGTCGCAGCACATTCGTTTTGGATTTGAAACGACTGCCCATATAGTCGATCACAGTGATCGAATCGTATTTATCGGTGAGAAGCTTGAAGCGATTCGCCATCAAGAACCAAGCGACACCCACTCCGAACAGTTCGCCTACCACGACCCAATAAGTGCTGAAACCCAGCATCGCGCCCATGCCTGTGAGGCCCAGCAATAGCCATGCGGATTCGCCCGTTGCCTGCGCAGAGAAAGCAGCAACCCAGAAGCTGAGAGACTTGCCACCGATCACGAAGTCACGCATGCTTTTGACGCGCTTTGACGCCCGATACCCCAGAAATATTAATATTCCGAAGTAGATAATAATCATCGAGTATTTCTCGACCATGAAACTCCCTCTGCTGACCTCTGCTAAATGGGCGGCTAGATCGATAATACCCGCCAGCACAGCAAGTTACACCATGGGATAGCAGGTTTTTCGACTCAATCGAAGAAGGTCTTGGAATTCTTCAGGGAAATCGCTACAACTGGTTTTCTCTTCAGAATAAAGTCAGCAACATCTGAATATTGCAGCGTTCATAGGGAGAAGGCTCGCCTAGGATGCGCTTGAAACCAAGCTTTTTATATAAGCTTATTGCCGGCACAAGTTTGGTGTTGCTCTCAAGAAATACCTGTCGGAAATTTAACTCCCTAGCCTTTTCAATGCAGTGTTGGCCTAACAAATAGCCGATACCCTTACCCTTAGCGCTGTCATCCACCGCCATCTTGGCCAGCTCTACCCGCTCTGCATTGTGGCGAATCAGAGCGCAGGTGCCGACCACGCTGCCCTTGTATGTGGCAATCGCGATGTAGCCGCCCTTTTCCAGTATGTATTTTTCCGGATCTTCGAGCATCGCAGAGTCGGACTCTTCAACTTCGAAATGCTTGTTGATCCACTCGTAGTTTAGGTCACGGAAGCTTGTAGCATGCTCGGCCCTGTATTCGATCAGCTCAATATTCTCTCTGTCCCTATCCGAGTACTTATCTCTAACCCGGGAGAAGAGGTCTTTCTCTTCCAGAAGATATTCGACTTCCGAAATAGCCTCCCAGATATTATGCTGACACTGGCCTAGAAGTCCGTCGACCACAGCCTCCATGTCACCGGTCTGGCGCTCAAACCCAGGGAGGAGTGACTGCCCCTTATCCGTAAGGCACACTTGGTTTACCCGTGCATCGCCTTGCAATTTCTCACTCTTGAGAATCCCCGCCGCGGTCATCTCCTTCGCTATCTTGCTAACTGAAGCATGGGAGTGACCGATTGCTTCCGCGATAACCGTGATGGGCAGGCAGCTTCCCGATTTCAACATGTAAAAGACGGGAAACCATTTCGGATCGAGGTCCACTTCATACAGCTCATAGACCCTAGTCGCCTGTTCTGCGAGCATCTCACTTAATTGCTTGAGGCGACTTCCTAAGGCCATTTTTCCTGTAATTTCATAGAGTTGAAGCATATAGACACTAGTTACGTAATTGGTTACGAATATGAGTGTAGTTCTACTCTCAATATTATGCAACGATCTCGGACTGGGAAATTCGAATAGTCTCGAGGGCGCTCAGCTAAGCTTTCTCTTCGATAATACAAGGACTATAGTCAGCCAGTAGTAGCGCAAAGCTAACTTCGCTAGCAGAAACCTTCTTCAACGATTGGGGGCCCACATGACCAAGTACACGAAAACTCCTGGCAACTCTCGCAAGTTCTCTCGACGAAAATTCATTGGCTCTAGCAGCGCGTTAGCAGCAGCTGGCATTGGTCTTCCCACTCAGTCCGCATTGGCCGCCGCTGCGCCAGCGCCTCTCCAGTCAGCCGCTCCTGATTATGTTGTGTTAAATGCACGCGTGATCACGGTGGATAGCAATCAACCCACAGCCGAAGCGTTCGCCGTGAAAGGCGATCGTTTTACTGCAGTAGGTTCAAGTGCAGACATCAGAAATCTAGCCACATCGAGAACAGAGATTATCGATGCGCAGGGCATGACGGTTACGCCTGGATTTATAGATGCGCACACCCATGCCTCGGGTGCGGGCGTGAACGAACTAGTGCAGGTAAATGTCGATATGCGCTCCATCGCCGAGATAAAGGACGCTCTACGACAACGTGCAAATGAAACGCCCGATGGTCAGTGGGTACGGGGTTTCAAATACGACGACACTAAACTGGCAGAAGGTCGTCCGCTAAATCGGTTCGACATAGACGAGGTAGCTCCAAACAATCCTGTCGTGGTCGGTCACCGCGGCGGTCACACTGGCGTCTATAACAGCATGGCCCTCGCGCTCGCTGGCATTACCACAGAGACTCCCGATCCTGATGATGGACGCTTCTACAGAGATTCCAATGGCGTGCTAACGGGGCTGGTAGCGGAACAAGCTCGCAATGTTTTTTCAGAAATGATTCCTTCAACCTCTACCAGAGAGCAGCGCCGTGATGGCGTTAAATTGATCTCCGAATTAATGACCAAGGCCGGCCTAACATCTGTGCAACAAACCGGCGGGTCTCGCAACGATATGATCGCGTTTCAGGATGCGCGCGACGAAGGCGACATGCGCTTCCGCGTGTGTCTATTTGCGCGCGGCCAACTCTTCGAGGACTTAGTCAATGCGGGCGTGCGCACCGGTTTCGGCGATGAGGTGTTTCGCATAGGTGCCGTTAAATTTATGGCAGACGGTTCCGCATCGGAGCGCACCATGCGCATGAGCACTCCCTATGTCGGTCGCCCAGATGACTATGGCATTCTCACCATGTCACAGGAAGAAATTCATGAGGCTGTTGAGAACGCACATCGCAATGGTTTTCAGATCGGCATCCACGCCAACGGCGATGTCACCATAGATATGGTGTTGAATGCCTACGAGAGAGTGCAGTCTCTGTGGCCTCGCCCGGATGCGCGGCATCGCATCGAACACTGCTCTCTAGTAAACCCTTCCATCCTGCGACGCATTAAGGCTGCAGGTGTCATTCCGGCACCGTTCTATACCTACGTGCACTATCACGGTAACAAATGGGTGGAGTACGGACAGGACAAGATGGCCTGGATGTTTGCGCACAAGTCATTTCTCGACTATGACATTCCTGTCGCACCTGCCTCCGACTACACGCCGGGACCCTATGAGCCATTGATGGCATTGCAGAGCATGGTGACTAGAAAAGATTTCGACGGCCGCGTGTGGGGACCTAATCAGCGAATCACCCTGGATCAGGCGCTAAAAATCTGCACCATGAATGGCGCCTTCGCATCCTTCGAAGAGAACATTAAGGGCAGCATCACCGCCGGCAAGCTAGCCGACTTTGTAATCCTAGCTGACAACCCACACGACGTTGACCCAGACACTATCAAGAACATCGAGATTGTTAGAACGGTAGTGGGCGGCTCTACCATGTACGGCGCTTAGGCTTAACGCTTAGATTAGGCCAAAGAAAGATCAAACCAAAGCGATAGCAATTCAGCCTCGCAAAACTTTACTATGAGACGATTTGCAAATTCCAGCAGATCGTCTCCCTTGGAATTTCCCTCGATGTCGCCGTTAATCCTTTCTGCGGTCTTATTTTCTGCCCTGCTTCATGCCACCTGGAATGCCATGATCAAAGTGAGTGGCGACAGGCTCATCATAATGGGCGTGACCACGGCAACAACTTCAGTTCTGGCTCTACCGATTCTTTTCTACCTACCCTTACCAGCACCTGAGAGTTGGCCCTATCTGATTTTATCTGCCTGTGTGCATACGTTTTATATGCTGGTACTTGTCAGAGCGTATGGCCTCGGCGACTTCGCACAGGTTTATCCGCTCTCGCGCGGATCGGCGCCGCTGCTTACCGCCATTCTAAGCTTCTTGATATTGAATGAGTCGATGCAGCCGTCCGAGCTCTTTGGGATGCTATTAATCGTCATCGGCATTCTGGGACTCACTCTCGAAACAAGCGCTGGCGTACTGCGGCTCTCACGCCCTGCCCTTTTCTATTCCCTGCTAACCGGATTGTGTATAACAGCCTACTCCCTCGTCGATGGAATCGGTGTTCGCTTGTCGGGAAACAACCTGAGTTTCATTCTATGGATGTTTTTTCTCGATGGTTTTCTAGTCCCCCTAATCGCGTATACACAGAGGCCTCGTGAGGTGTTTTTCAACACGATAAAAACCGTATGGAGAACCGGCCTTCTAGTTTCCCTCCTCTCAACCACTGGCTACGCAATCATCGTCTGGGCATTTAGTCAGGAACGCATCGCACCGGTTGCTGTCTTGAGAGAAACCAGCGTCTTATTCGCTATGCTGATCTCCGTACTCTTTATCAAAGAAGCCTTCTCAACTCTCCGCGTACTCATCGTAAGCCTGATTCTCGCCGGCATAATCTTGCTCGGTCTCTGAAGAAAAAGTAGCGAGATCTCACATTAGTTGGTCTATCTACCTCTCTCCCCATTCGGAGAGATTTGGAAATCTTCTATTATTTCAGCCGCTTAGGATCATGGCATGAATCGTGTAAGCCCACTAAAGGAATGAGCGGTCAAATGTAACCTTAATTGCATCTGTTTCGTCTAACTCATACATCTAACAATAAACAGAATCAGGTTGAGATAAGAGATTGAGCGCATCGACTAACATCATCAATATGTTCACCAATCATAAGGTGGCATCGAACCTGGTCATGATCATGATGATCCTGTCCGGCCTTTGGGCGGCTGATCGTATCAATACGCAGCTCGATCCCAGCGTGGAATTTCCAATTATTGTGATTCAGGCGAACTGGCCCGGCGCATCCGCCGAAGATATCGAGCAACTCATCGTCGTTCCCGTCGAGCAACAGATTGCGAACATGACCGACCTAGAGAGCTACCGTTCCTTCAGTCGCAATGGATCGGCCACGATAGTCGCCGTGTTCTACTTCGACTCCGATATCAGCAAGAATTTAAACTTTGTGAAGAATCGCGTAGCGCAGATTCGCAACTTCCCAGCAGACATGGAGCCTATTCAGATCTCCCAAGAGATCGACTATGAAGAGATTGCCGTTGTCTCAATCTCCTCCGACGGGTCTCTACAAGAACTCATGCCACTGGTCCGTGAGATGGAAGATGATCTCTATGCCCGCGGCATCGAGGAGATTCGCTTCGACGGCATGCCAGAAGAAGAGATCGCGATCCAGGTCAGCAGCAGCAGGTTGCTTGAGCTAGACACAAATCTCGAGCAGATTGCGAGCGAGGTACGCCAGCGCAGCGCGAACTCCCCGGCTGGCACTGTCGGTCGAGGTCAGGCTGAAATACAACTGCGCAGCCTAGATCAGAAGCGCGAAGTATCAGAATTCGAACAGATGCAAGTTGCGGTTGAGGCCGATGGTCGATTGGCTCGGCTTACAGATATCGCAACTATCGAGAAGCGACCCAAGGTCGGACAGCCAGCACTTTATCGTGAAGGAAAAGTCGCTATCGAGATGGAGTTGTACAGACTGACCAGCTCCGACGCAATTGACACGGCGCGCATCGTCAACGAATGGATAGCAGAGACTGAATCAAACCTTCCCCGTGGTGTTGAGATTCACAAATATCAGGAAGCGTGGCTGCTGCTAAAAGAACAGCTACGCGTTATCTTCGAGAATGGCACCTCTGGCCTTATCCTCGTACTAGTCACCCTATTCCTTTTCTTGAATGGTAGAGTTGGCTGGTGGGTGATGATGGGCATTCCCGTCAGCTTCCTCTTCGCTACACTTATCTTCTATGGAGTCTTCGGCGGCAGCATTAATATCGTCGCTCTTATAGCTTTTATTATGGCACTGGGTATCGTCGTGGATGATGCCATCGTAGTTAGTGAGGACGCAGTTACCCTGTTCGAACAGGGGATGAGCCCTGCCGATGCAGCAGCGAATGGCGCCAAGCGCATGCTGCTGCCAGTACTGGCCTCTTCCATGACCACGCTAGCTGCCTTCGTACCACTCATACTCGCGGGCGGAGAAATGGGCGCAATCATCACCACTATCCCGATGGTGATGCTGTGCGTGATCATCGCCTCGTTGATCGAATGTTTCTTCGTTCTACCCGGCCACTTACGCCACGCCTTCGAGAATACCGATCGCAATAAGCCAAGTGTATTCAGGCAAAAATTCGACAAGTTGTTCTACTCATTTCGTGACAACTACTACCAACCGCTGCTTAAGAAATCACTCGCAGCGCCTGGCACAACACTTTGCGCAGCCCTCGCCTGCGTCATTCTTTCTATCAGCCTCATCGCCGGAGGCAGAGTCGGTCTTAATCTTGTCACCGGCATGAGTCTGGAGATGCTGGAGGCGAACGTGAAGTTTTCCGCGCAGGCGAGTGAAGCGGACCGACAGAACTACATGCTTAGCCTTGAGCAAGAACTCGATCGAATAGATGGCGAGAATGGTGGCACCAACATCAACGGCTATATCTCGAAGACCAACAGCGCGCGGTTGAATCAGGAACGCAAGACAGGCAGCCAGTATTCCTCTATCAGTATCGAATATGGCTGGGAGGAAGATCGCAGTATTCCGCCACAGGAATTCGTGAACCTCTGGCAAGCAGCGGTAGCACCTTCCCCGCTGGTCGAAGAGCTATATCTGGAGGTTCGTGGCGGCGCCAACAACGGTCGACCTGACCTAACACTCATTCTTCGGGGGCGAGACATCCCGACACTTAAGCAGGCGTCGGAGGAACTTCAGGATGCACTGGCTGCCTATCCCGGCGTTTCGAATGTCTACGACAACCTGCCGTATGGCAAGGATCAGATCATTTACTCGATCAACTCTGCAGGGAAGTCACTCGGCATAACTACTGAGTCTCTAGGCCGACAGCTACGCGCAGCCTACAACGGCGGGCGAGTCCAAATCTTCAATCAGAACGATTCGGAGCTCGAAGTCTCTGTCATGCTGCCGGACGATGAGCGCGACAGCTTGCACTCCCTCAAGCAATTCCCAATCCAGACTCCGGGTGGCGAGCTGGTAGCAATGGGCCTGATTGCCGACATCGAGAACCGCAGCGGCATCGATCTAATCAATCACAACGATGGATTCATGTCAGTGGAAGTTAGCGCGAGTGTCGACTCGCTGCAGAACAATACAGAGCAGGTAGTAGCGCATGTAACCGACAACGCCCTTACTCAGATCCGCGATAAGTACAACCTTACTTCCGGTCTAGGCGGCGCATCCAGACAGAACCAAGAACTACTCGATACGCTGAAGACAGGCGCAGTTCTAACTGTGATCTTTATCTATCTGATACTTGCCTGGTCTTTCTCGTCCTATGTCTGGCCGTTGGCAGTAATGACCGCAATTCCACTCGGACTAACCGGCGCGATAGTTGGACACTGGGTTATGGGGGCCGACATTGGTGCGATGTCTCTACTCGCGTTCTTCTCTCTCACCGGCATTGTGGTAAATGACTCGATCATCTTGGTTAGCTTCTTCCGGCGCGAGCTTGCGGCGGGCAAGCCCTACGTCGACGCAATACACGATGCTTCGATATCGCGCTTCCGCGCGGTAATTCTAACTTCACTGACAACGATAGCGGGCTTAGGGCCTCTGATGTTCGAGACCTTTAGCCTTGCCATGTACATCGTACCGATCGCCATTACGCTCTGCTTCGGACTGGCATTCTCGACCCTGCTGGTCTTAGTGGTCATCCCGGCACTGTTGGTGATGATAGAGAACGTATCGATCAAAGTGCGCAAGCTCTCTCCTCTTACGAGGCTGGGATCCAGTGCAGAACCCACTACCGGCAGCGAAGCGAACATTGTCTAATAGAATTAAACGGAACTAATGATGAATACTGAAATATCAAAAAAAGTGACAACCTCTTTATCGAGACTTGGGAAGAAATTCACTGGGCTTCTGCTTCTGCTCTTGTCCCTGTTTCTCGGATTCATCATGGTAGCAACAGGGCCTAGTGCCGAGCCCCTGGAGAAAACTGAGCGCGCCTGGCCGATATCGGTCATCTCTGCGGCGCCTGTCGATCTCCCCCCCACCCTGCTCACCTATGGCAGAGTTGAGTCGAAGCAAGTTGCGAGACTGAACACCAATATCTCCGCTCCAGTAAGCGAGGTCTTAGTACGCGAAGGCGATCGGGTGCGCGAAGGCGATCTGCTTATCCAGCTGGACGCCATGGAGGGAGAGCTCACGTTGAATGTTGCGCAGGCTAATCACAACCGCAACGTGGCGATACTAGCCTCAGTGAATACCGAATCCGAGCTGGCCAATACCTTAACGTCCCAATATCAAGAATTGAACAATATCTCGCAGTCGAAACTGGGGCGTTCACTAGACTTAAATAGTAAACGAATGATTTCCGACGCGCTTCTCGACGAAGCTAAACGGGAAGCCAGTCAGGTGAACATCACACTGCAACAACACCTTTCACTGGTAGCGAATTATCCGAATAGAATCGCACAGCAGCAAGCTTCTGTGGACGAATCGGAGGCAAGGCTAGAACGAGCGAAGCTAGACCTACAGCAGACACAGATACGCGCTCCGTTCTCCGGCCGTGTCATTCAAAGCAGCGTTTCAAAGGGAGACAGAGTACTAGCAGGCGCAACGCTCATCGAGATTGCGGACTACAGCGGACTCGAAATCCGAGCATCGGTCCCTTCCGAGATAGCATTCAGACTCAATCAAGTAATGCTGCAGGCTCAGGATGTACACGCTAGCGCGACCGTCGACGGAAGCAAACTGAATTTCATACTCGACAGACTGTCCGGCGATGTGAAGAGCGGTCAGAGCGGCATCGATGTGTTCTTCAAAAGCAGTGCCGGCGAGGCGCTTGATATTGGCAGAGTGTTGAACCTGACAGTAGACATGCCGATCGAGCAAGACGTTCTCTCTATGCCTATCTATGCGCTATACGAGAATCAGACAGTCTACCGAATCGATGAAGAACGATTGCAGGCTGTACGCTACGAGATAATCGGCGACTATGTCACTGCAGACAACGAACTGAGAACCCTGATCCGCTCCGACGAGATCGATGCCGGCGATCAATTGCTGGCTTCGCAGTTACCGCGGGCAATCACCGGGCTTTTAATTGAACCTATCGACAATACTGGCACAAGCCTTGGAATCAACTAAAACTACTCCATTGTGTGATGACTAGCAGGTGCCAAGCTGAAGAAACTTTCGCTAGATAAGTTTATGAGCGCCTATTGCGCACGCAGTCGAGCCTCGAGCTCTTTCTCTCTATCTGCTGCCGAGTTCAGCAATGTCTGTTCAACACCTCTTGCAGTGTCCAGAGCCTGTTGCTGCTGGTTGCTTAAAATCCCCTGCTGCGATTGCTCTGGCGCTTGAGTTAAATTCGATTCTTCACTGTCGGCGCCACAGGCGTTTAACAGAGTCATCAACGTGGCGATCACTCCAAATAAAAGTATTCTCATGAGTTTCCTTCCAGTTTTTAAACAAAAATCAAATCACGTACCGGTATACCGCGACAAAATGACAAAAGCTGCCGACCATTGTAAAAATATGGAATATGGCGTGATTGAGTGGAATTTTTCGAATCGCGTAGAGTATGGCCCCGAACGTATAAGCTAAGCCACCCGCTACCAACCAACGCATCCCCATGACTGGCATATTTTCTAGCAGCGGAACTATGGCAAACACGATCAGCCAGCCCATGAACAAATACATCAGCGTAGACAGCAACCGATAACGCCCGGTAAAAAAAACCTTGAGAGTGATGCCAACAATTGCCATACCCCAGGAAATGCCGAAAATAGTCCAACCGATTGAGCCTTGAAGGACGATCAGGACAAAGGGGGTATAGGTGCCTGCGATCAGGACATAGATACTGGCATGGTCCATGATGCGCAGCCGACTGCGTCGTAGCGGCGAACGGCTACTGTGGTACACAGTGGAAGCACCATAGGCAATTACCAGAGAGCAACCAAAAATCGTGACGCTCACGATCTCCAATAGGTCACCACCGGGCACCGTGTGAAGCAGCAATGCCCCCAAGGCGATAATACTCAGGACAAAGCCCAGAGCATGAGATGACACGTTAATAGCTTCCTCTAGGGCGCTATACTGTGAAACGGTTGTATTGGACACCATGGTTGGCAGTATGGCCGGTACTATTGGAGCTTGCCAGCCTTCAATGGATGATCAGGCATTGAAGCGCCCAACTGAAATATCTCTGGCCTACAATTCAATCAGAGATATCGATTTGCCAATTCTATCCAGACCGGAATCACGAAGAATGCCGCGAGTGTTTGCACCGTAATAATATTTGCCATCAGACTCTCGTTACCGCCTAGTTGTCTAGCGAGGATATACGCCGAGGGTGGAGCCGGTAGTGCAGTTAGCAGCAATATTATTGTCGCGACACTATTGGGCGTTTCAAACAGTAAACAGGCTGCTAATACAAGGCCGGGAAGCACGGCGAGCTTGTTGATCACAGCTACTAACAACTGCCAACTCTGTTCTCCTAAGGTAACGAACCGTATACCCGCACCTACCGCGAGAAGACCTATGGGTAATGCAGGCTGACTGAGTATCTCTATCACAGACTCAGCTAGTGATGGGATATTGAAGCCTGTGTAGCTGATTGCGATGCCTGCTATACATGACAATACCAAAGGGTTTGTTGCAACTGAGTTGATGACGCGACTGATCCGCTTCGTTCCACCCTCCCCGCCTCCAGTCAACGAAACCACACACAACACATTCACCAACGGTATGTAGATCGCGAGACAGAGCGCCGCCGTAGTTAGTCCTCTATCACCATAAAGAACATCGATGCAGGCTAGCCCGATATAGGTATTGAAGCGAATACTGCCTTGATAGACGGAACTCAGGGATGCGGAGTCGCTGCTGACAAGCTTGCGCAGGGACAGTATGAGCACCGTAATGACAAACAGCGCCAACACAATAACCTTGCTAATATCTCCGATGTCCTCCCAATCGAAATTTGACGCCGATAGCCGCAGCACTAGCAAGGCTGGAAAGAATATATAGTAGGTGAGTCGTTCCAGTTCTGACCACACCGCCTGACTAGATATCGGTGTGCGACTGATAAAGAAGCCCAACAGGATAATGGCGAAAATGGGTGTTAGTGCGCTTAAAATCATGGCGGCATACTAGCCTCACCTGCCGCGCAATACCACCCTCTTCTTTCGCTCGTAGACTCACATGAGTAGCGAGTGGCTTGACAAAATTTGGAGCCGGGGAGATACTTCCGGCCAGTCCAAAAAAGGCCTATCTACCAAGGCCAACAAAAACACTTCGAACGAAAAACTAACTGGCACAGCCGCAGAAACGCGATTTCTTCTGGCTCGCCGACCTGTTCCTTCTTTAAAATCAAGAGCTCAAGAAAGAGCTGAAACCGACAAACGAATTCAAAACATCACTATGGAATATCTAGCCATTATCGCCTTCGCCATCACCGCTTGTGTGACACCCGGCCCCAATAACGCCATGATCATGGCGTCCGGCCTAAACTATGGCATTCGCCGCAGCATGCCACATTATTTAGGCATCATTCTTGGGTTTCCGTCCATGGTGCTCGCCGTCGGTCTGGGCATAGCGCAGCTGTTTGAAGTGTATCCAGCGATGCATCTAGTTCTGAAGATTGCTGGTGCCGCCTATCTCAGCTACCTAGCCTACAAAATTGCGACCGCGCCAGTATCAGAATCCAAAGAGAGCGAGGGCAAGCCATTTACGTTTATCCAAGCTGCCGCATTCCAGTGGGTCAACCCGAAAGCTTGGGTCTTGGCCGTTGGAGCCACCGTAACGTATACGACTCTAGGCGAAGGCTATGTGTTGCAAGTTGTCAGCATCGGACTAATCTTCCTGTTCTTCGGGGCACCCTGCATCATGCTGTGGCTATGGGGCGGCGCCTCGCTAAAGACACTCATGCGAAATCCCAGTACTGTGCGGATTTTCAATATCAGCATGGCAGTTTTACTCATGAGCTCCTTAGTCCCCGTATTCATCGAGCTCTATAAGCAGCTCATGGCTTAAATTCGCTGGCTAAGCCGATTAAGACACGCTGCGTATTTTGATCACATCGTGAGATAATCGCGACACTTCAAACAAGGATAGAACACTATGCAATTTATGGTTACCGCCTATGACGGCAAAGATGACGGTGCGCTGGATAGACGCATGTCCGTGCGCGAGGCGCATATCAATGGAGCCAATCAGCTCAAGGAAGCGGGACACTTGATAGCGGGAGGTGCAATTCTAGACGAGGATGAGCAGATGATCGGCTCGACGATGTTTGTGGAGTTTGACTCTAAAGCTGAGCTAGACCAGTGGCTAGCTAGCGACCCCTATGTGACCGGCAACGTCTGGCAGGACATCAGCGTCCTGCCAATTCGCTTAGCGATCAAATAGCTTATTCGCCAGGCTGAAGCCGCTCGAGTTTCAGTCCGATTGCCGTATTGGGACCGAAGCCTTTCCAATAGGTGTGGTCATCGTTCTGCTGACCTCTAGTCACCGAATACACGGCATCGGCGCCATCAGGGACGACATCAAGATAGGATTGGCGACCTTCGATCTGCTTCAGATAGTGATCGAAATAAACCGTCGCGAAGTGGTCCATGATGTTATTCATACGCGTGTTGTCCCAAACTGGGTCGGTATAGTGACTCGCACCTGTTGTGTCTTCGCTGCTGAGTATCTCTACTGGCACCGGATAAGGCGCTCCAGCATTGTGACCTGCATTCTTGTAAGTTAGCAGATAGCGATCGCTGTTCACTGCGCCCTCGTAGATTGCCCGCACACCCGCCTCATAACCCGCAACAGTGTCGTTGTCACCGGCCAGATAGAAAGTAGGCACATCGATGCCTGCGAGGTCTTCGCTGCGCCAAAACCCAGAGGCCATGCCCCAAGGCGCAATTGCGAAACCGACCTTAATTCTAGGATCAAGATTCGATCTGTAGTCAGGGTTACCCGTAGCATGTTGATGAAGAAGTTCGTTAGGAGGCGCCATTAAAGAACCAACTATCTCATCGCTATATCCGCCGCCAAGATTGTTCACCAGGCCATAGCCACCCATCGAATAGCCAACAACACCCGTTGTCTCAGCATCCAGAAGTCCATTGAGGAAACTGCCGGAATCATTCGAAAGGTTGTCTAGAGTATCGAGTACGAAGCGCTGATCCAGAGGACGATTGTAGAGAGTACTTTGAAAAGCTTGCTGATCATCGTAAGTGCTATCGGTGTGATCGATAGAGGCTACAACGTAGCCCTTGCTCGCAAGATTCTCACCGAGGTGACTGATCAGGAAGCGATTGCCAGGGTAGCCATGAGAGATGATAACTAACGGATAACGTGCATCGGCACTGTTAGGCTCGGCACCCCTAACTGCAGTACCCTGAAGAGTTGCAGTAATTGCAGGGTTGCGAGTTATCGCTTGATACTCACCGCCCGGCTCTTGGCCTGCCGCTAGCTGCGCTGGATACCATACCTCAACCGTAAGGCCTCTATCGTAAACAGCGGTCTCACCACCGCGATCCGTGTTCAGGATATCGATTCTATCGGGATCTACAAATTCCAACGTCCGGACACCAATATCGTAGTCGCCGAAGCTCGCCAATTCTGGGGCATCAGGTCGTACTGTGTCGATTCGATTTTCCTGGGCTACCAAGCTGGAAGCCATACTCATAACCAATACCACTATACCGAAGAATCTCATATCAATAGTCCTGTTATAACCCATCAAGCGATTCCAGCATTATGAATCGCCTAATGTTGATATGCCAGCGCTCGCTCTTCGGCAGTATCGGTATGTCCCGTGAAGTCATGCAATATCACGTAAAGGCTCGGCACTAAGAACAGCGTAATCACCGTGGCGAAGAGCACACCGAAAGACAGTGAAATAGCCATCGGCACCACAAAGAAGGTTGCTGGACTAGCGGTAATTATCAGCGGCACCAAACCAGTAAATGTCGTCACGGACGTTAGAAAGATCGGTCGAAAACGCATCATGCCTGCAGTGGATACCGCCTCGACCATGCCCATTCCTTCATCGCGCAAGCGATTGATTGAGACCACCAACACGAGGCTAGCGTTAACCACCACCCCGCTCAAGGCGATGATGCCGAGTAGCGAAAAGAATACCAAGTCTGCACCCATGATGAAGTGCCCAACGATGGCGCCGATGGCGCCGAAGGGAATCACACTCATGATGATCAGAGGCTGGGTGTAAGACTTCAGCGGTATCGCTAGCAAGGCATAGATAACCATCATCGCTAGCGGGAATGTGGAGAATAGTTCAGACAGAGAGCTCAGCTGCTGCTCTCCTTCGCCACCGACGACGAGTTCAACATCGAGATCTCGAGCCCACTGAGCCTGATATTTCGAAATTACTTCGCGACGTATTTCATCAGGCTTCACTGTTGTGCGATCGATATCACCGCGGACGGTAATCACGCGACGACCATCTTGCCTGTTGATGCTGGAGTAACTATTGCCTAAGGAAAAATCGGCAATACTCAGGAATGGCACCTCGGCACCACTCGGCGTTCTAATGAGCAAGTCTTCAAGATTACCCAGCGACTGACGCTCGTCTTCTGGGTAACGCACCATTACGCGAATATCGTCGGAGCCACGTTGTATCCGCTGCGACTCGGCTCCGTAGAATGCTTGGCGCACTTGTGTTGCCACATCATTCAGTGTGAGCCCAAGCGTCTTGCCAGTTTCCAGTATTTGAATCTGTACTTCCTGCTTGCCTGCGCGGAAGGAGTCCGAAATATCGAAAACTCCCGGGTAGCGAGCCAGCTCTTCGCGCAACTGGGTCGCAGCGATCTTCAAGTTTTCTTCATCGCGGCCTTCGAGGCGATAGTTGATCGCATCGCCCGCTGAGAATGCATCGGAAACAAAAGTCAGCTCGAGCGCATCCGGAATACTCCCCACCTTCTCGCGCCATCTGTCGCGAATCTCGGCCGAGCTTATCTCTCCTCGATCGAAGAAAGGCGCCAGATATAACACAACTTCGGCTACCTCACTGCTACCTGCATTTCCACCACCTCCACCACCACCACCGGGACCTCCGCGCGGGGCGCGCCCACCAACAATAGTTAACACACTAGCGACTACACTCTCCGTCGATTCAGGAGCCGCGCCACTGGCCTTTAGGGCTACCAATTCTTCTTCCAGCTCGGCGCTTAATTCCAATGCCTTCTCTTCGATTATGCTAATCGCATCTTCGGTAATATAGCCCGGCACACCCACAGGCATGACCACTGTTCCCCAGACGGTGTCACCCTCTATCGAAGGCATGAACTGAAAGAGAACGCGGCCGGAAAGCATAAGAGCAACCGTTATGATGATCACACCAGTTGCAGCTGCCCAAGCAGAATAGCGGTACTTAAGCACTTTCTTCAGTGCGCGCTCGTATCCGTGAGTAGCAAAGTACTCCATGCCGCCTGCTATCTTGCCTTGAAAATTCTGCCAAGCATTGACTAAGTAAGTACCCTCAAAAAGATACCCCTTCGTCTTTCTATGGGCGATGTGTCCGGGCAATATTAACTGCGACTCAAGCAAACTCGCTATCAGGCAGAACACTACTACCCCGCCTATCGCATTGAAGAACGCTCCCATCTGACCGCCCAATAGTAATATAGGCAGGAAGGCCGCGATCGTGGTTAGTACACCGAAGATAACAGGAACCGAGACTTCCAACGTGCCCTCGATTGCGGCCTCCTCTGGAGAGTAGCCCTTGCGTTCGTAGGCGTGTATTCGCTCGCCTACAACGATCGCGTCATCCACGATGATACCGAGCACGAGGATAAAACCCATTACTGTCAGCGAGCTAATCGTCAGACCAACAGTCGGGAAGAGAGCCAGCGCGCCAGCAATTGCAATCGGTATGCCCGCGGCTACCCAGATAGCAAGTTTAAAGCGCAAAAAGAGTGCGAGGATAATAAGCACGAAAATTAGGCCTGTGTAGGCATTCTTGGCGACTGTGCCAATTCTTTCCTGCGTCGAGACAGCAGAGTCGGTAATCACATTTAGCGTCATGCCCTCGGGCAGATCAAAGTCGGTCGATGCCATCCAACTACGAATCGATCTCGCCGAACTTACAATGTCCTCATCGCCTACTCGGAGCACATCGATAATTGCGGAATTTACGCCGTTCAATCGCGCATCCAGATAGCCTTCCTCGAAGCCATCGTTTACCGTTGCGATCTGACCCAGACGCAGCTGTGTGCCATCGGGATAAGATTGCACCACGATATTTTCGTATTCATCTCCGCTATATACCTGACCCTTCGTGCGCAGCAGAATCTCGCCGGATGCTGTGCGGATAGTGCCGCCAGGCAAATCTAGAGATGCCCGATCGATCGCGCGAGAGATCTGATCGAGTGTAAGGCCGTATTGCCGGAGCGTAAATTCTGATACCTCGATAGATATTTCGAAAGGACGTATGTATTCGATATTAACCGAGGAGATACCATCGATATCGATCAGGTCGTTGCGAATTTCTTCGGCGACTATTTTCAAATTACTGTCATCGGTTTCAGACGCTAGCGCCATTGTCATGACATTGCCGCTAGCACTAAATGCTCGAACGATAGGCTTCTCAGTCTCCGCAGGGAATGTAGTAACGGCGTCTACCTTGCCTTTCACATCATTCAGCACGCGGTTTAAATCCGCACCACTTGTCAATTCTAATGTCGCATCGCAGCCGCCTTCACGTGCTGTGCTGGTAAGGCGCTCGATGTTTTCCGCTCCTTCTAGGGCCTCTTCTATACGCAGGCAAACCGCAGACTCTGACTCTGCTGGTGTCGCGCCTAAATAAGCAACGTTAACCTGAATCAGACCGAAGTCGATGTCCGGGAATTCTTCCTGATTCAAATTGAAATAAGAAATTGCCCCGCTAGCCAAAAAGATCATCATCATCAGATTGGTGGCGACTGGGTTCTTAACAAACCATGTTATGGGAGTTCTCAAAGTTGACCTCTATCTCAAAAATGCTGTTGCCGAAGGAAACGGACTAAATTGTTAAATAACTTCTCTTACTGGCTGAACTGACATCCCATTAACGACTGCCTGGATAGGCGAGATGCAAATTAATTCACCTGGCAAGATGCCGCCGCTTATCAACACACGCTCTTCCTCTAAGCGATAAATCTCAACATCGCGGTAGTACATCTTGTTTTCCGCATCTACTACCAATACCTGATTGTTGTTACGGATCACTGATCTTGGTAACGCGATAAGATCGTCAACAAGTCTGCCTTCTATACTCGCCTTCACATACAGACCAATCGGCAGGGGAATCTCGGTGTTCTTCATAGAAGTTGTGGCCGCGTCGGGCTGCTTCACACGAATAATCGTTTGAACTGTGTTGCTGTTGGCATCGATGACTGCTTCGGTGCGCACAAGCTTGCCAGACCAGCTGTATTCATCGCCACCATAGAAGCCCGTCAGGGTGACGTCTGGCGCTCGCTCATCTGCTAACTCACCCCGCATGCCCAGAGGCACATCGAGGAATCCTAGTTGGCGGATAGCCAATGGAACGCGAACTTCAACTTCATCTGCCCCTAGCAATACTGCGACAGTCTGTGCACGGTTAACGTACTGACCCAGTTCGACATCCCGCGATTGAATAATCGCATCGAAAGGTGCACGGATATTTGCACGATCCAGATCGAGTTCCGCCTGCCTAAAGCTTGCCTGAGCATCTGCGAGTCGTGCCGCATTTACATCTGCGGTTCGCTTCGCACCTTGCAGCTGTGCGTCGCTCGCGAGACGCTGATCTGCTAACTCGTCAAGCCGATCCAATTCATTGCCGGCAAAGGTCGCCTCGGCCTGAGCCTGCTGCATCGCTGCCATGCTACGCGCCTTGGCAGTCTCATAGTCACTGCTATCTAGGCGCAGCAATGTCTCACCTTGTGCAACGAAGCCACCAGCTTCCATCGCAGGCGATATCCACTCTACCGGACCCGCCACTGGAGCCGATAGGCTAGCAACGCGCGAGGCTTGAACCTTGCCCTGTGATTCCACATTTAACTGTACAGATTCGGCGCGAACTTCCGCTACCCGAACGCTGACAGCAATGATCTCAGGCGCTGCTTCTTCCACCACTGTTGGGGTGCGCAGTAGAATCGCCGCAAAGAAAATACAGCCCAACATAATACCAATGGGAATTAATACCCGCTTCATGCGCAAGCTCCTATGCTTAACTTCCGTGCTTCTAATATTTTATTCATTAGTCTGGTCACGTTTATGTAGTTAACTACTATTAATACGGGAGAACCGATTAGTGCCCCCGCTCTGTCTATCTCTAATCCAGCTCGACTCAACGCTTATGCTTATTCAAGCCACACTCAGTTGCTCGTTTCTAAGTTCTTCAGCCTTAAACTTGATCGCCTCGCCAATCGCCACGCGTAGCTCTTCGAAATGATTCTGCATGGCTTTGCTTGCTAACTCGCCATCACGCTTGTTCAGACTCACCTTGAGGCTATTGAGCAGCTTATCCATAGAGCCTTTCTTCAAATCAGGCCGAAATCCGAGTTTCATCATCTGATCCACGAACTGCGCCTTCAGATCATTGCTTATAAGCCTAACCACTAGATTGTCTGCAATAGTCGACATGGCCTCCAACAATTCTCGCCAATGCGGCTGCATAGCCTCAAAATCATCTGTTTGGGCTGCTAACTCCACGACTAATTTCTTCAGCTGGATGAGTTGCTCTGGTGACGCTGCGTTGACGGCACTCTTTGCAGTCAACGCAGCCAATACACCAAACGTCTGCAAGAACTGATCCACAAGAATCGGATCTGGGTGATCGTCAAGCGCCAACAGCGGGCCAAGAACCGCCAGGCTGGCCGCATTCACGCTCTGTACGCGTGCGCCGCCCGGTTGAGTGTGAATCAGGCCCAGCTGTTCCAACTGCGATAGCGCCTCGCGAACAGCCCCGCGGCTGGCATCGAATCGCGTGGCAAGATCTCTCTCCGAGGGAAAGCGATCACCGCTTAGATAGCGCTGCCGAAGAATTTCGTCGCGCAGGGTATCAGCGATTTCGTGGCTAATAGTGTTGGTTGAGGACATCGATTGCCTATTATTCCCAGCGCTTGGCGGCAGAAACTGTATATTTCTTGGTCTGACCAAATTGGTCCGACCAAATATACGGCCAAAATCCTATTGTGCAAGCCGCAGGCGACGAAACGAACGATATTTTTGCTGACCAGAAGAGCCGTGGGCTACAGGTATGCCTGCACATAAAACCACGTAGTCAGAAAGGCGGGGCGATGCATTTATCGCTTAATTCGATGCGCTGCAGGGCATGATATGAACCGAGGCTTCCCTATGAGTTCACGGTTTAAGGTGCAAGGCGCTACCTCACGAAAATTGTGGTATCGGCACACCTACAGACAGTGGTCGATAGACTTACTTTCTCGCTCACTGAAAAGATGCAGAAAACCGCGCCACATATGGCCGAAGCGGTTGTTCACCTGTAGCAAATCTGCTTAAATCTTACCCTCTTTCTCCCTATGGACCTCAATTGTCCCGTAAAACCAATATCAATAGATTCAGGCGAGGTTATAATCCCGTCCACGTTGCAAACAGTCCCCTTTCGCCAACAGGCAGGTAGAAGAAAATTACCCTATGGAACCGATAAAACAGTATTTGATCGATAACTTCGAGGGGGTTTTTGTCCTCGTCATTTTGATATTCGTGAGCGCCATCGTGTGGGTTGTGGAGTCGAAGTTGTCTTTCCTGAATTTCTTCTATCTTCCGGTCTTATTGAGCTCCTATTACCTAGGCATTCGCTCCGGCGTATTGGGCGCGTTCTTCACTTTTCTAGTTATCGCCATATTCGCCAGCATCTACCCGGATCGCTTCACTGCTCCCATGGACATATTTGGCCTTTGGGCTTCAGTGCTAACTTGGGCTGGTTTCTTAATACTGACCGCCGTCATCGTAGGTTTCACCCACCGTGAGCTACAGGAAAAAATAACCGAGGCACTGCGATCGAAAGCTGAGGCCAGCGGTAATGCTGAGCTACTTGAACAAACCATGACCACCATTCGAGAATTCGAATCCGAGCTAGACTACAAAGTAGAGGAAAGAACCCGCGTACTCGAAGAGAAGACAAAATCAATTAGGGCCCATAAAGAAAAAGTAGAGGAAACACTCTACTCAACCATGGACTCAGCTGTTGTTAAGCTGATGATCGAGGGCCGCATCCGCACAGAGAATCGGCGCATCAGCGTAATGTTCTCAGACCTTAAGGGCTTCACCAAGTATTCTGAAGACCATTCCGCAGAAGTCGTGATTACTGAGCTGAACAAATACCTAGCGGACATGGAGACCATCCTGCTTAACTACAACGCCCATATCGACAAGTATATGGGTGATGGCATCATGTCCGAATTCGGTGCACCTATTCGATACGAGAAACACCCTCTTCTTGCTGTGGCCTGTGCCTGGAAGATGCAGGACAAAATGCAGCGAGCCAAGCATCCTTTCGAGCTAAGAGTTGGCATATCAACTGGTGTCGCCACTACTGGCATCATCGGCGCAAAGCGTCAGTCGTTTACGGCATTCGGCGATACAGTGAATCTAGCCTCACGCATCGAAGGCATGTGCGAGCCTGGCCACGTCACCGTCGACGAATCAACGTTTAAAGAATGTAAGGATATATTCGATTTCAGGCCTGTCTCTGGCCTTGCGTCCTATACACAATCGGGTAACCCCGCTCTTGTAGACGAAATTACAGCCCTGATCAAAGCAGTAGACTCTAGCACCAAAGATGTCTCAATGCGCATCGAGCTGGCCCGCCTCTTGAAGGAGGCGAACGATCCAGAGCAGGCGCATCTGCACTTAAAGTTTGCAATGGAGCTCGAGCCCGGCAACAAAGACGTAAAGGTTGCTTATGCGGAGAACTCTGTATTAATGGAACAGCAACGCGATCTCACAGTTCGTGGTCGCCGCAGCACTGTCCATCTCTACGAAGTTGTCGGATTCAAGAACCCTCTTGATAGAGCGCTACAACTTCCGTCGCAGCTACTAGTAGCTTTACAAGAGAAACTGGACAAGCTCGTTACCTATCCGGAAGATTTCATCTTACCGGTTGAATGTATAGACGGCTCCGTTGGCTTCGCTCGACTTACGGGTATCACAGCATTCCTGATCGCCGACCGAATGAACCTGGTCGATCAAGAGAAGCACGACATCCTCGAAGCTGGCTATCTGGCTGAAATCGGCAAGACCATCGTGCCCGAAAATATATTGAACCGTAATGGCGGCCTAACCGAAGACGACTTCACTCATATCCATATGCATCCTAGAGAGGGTGTGCGCAAACTGCGCAATGCCGGCTACGAAAATGAGAAGATGCTAGAACTCATCGAGTGTCACCACGAAAACTTCGATGGCTCTGGCTATCCCGCAGGCATTCAAGGCGAAAATATACCAATCGGCGCACGCATACTTGCAGTAGCCGAGGCCTATATCAGCCTAACCTCGAATCGACCTTACCGCGACCCTTGGGATGGGAAAGCGGCACTGACTGAGATCGGCAAGTATGTTCGCACAGGCAAGTTCGATCCTATGGTAGTAAACACCTTGTCTGAGATCGTTGGCGAGCTCGACAAAAAATAGCCCAAAACATTCTATATAAGGAATTACAACAATGAGAAACACTAGTCGAATTACAACAGTTGCGTTACTGGCAATCCTGCTTTCAGCCTGCGGCATGTTCGCACCCAAGACTGTCTGGATCGACGTACGCTCGGTCGATGAATACAGCGAAGACCATATCTCGAGTACGGAAAACATCCCACATACCGAGATCGCCATGCGGATAAGCGATCTAGATTTGGATAAGGATGCGCCAATTAAGTTGTTCTGCCGCAGCGGCGTTAGAGCAGGCCTCGCGCTAACAGCATTGCAAGACCTAGGCTACACGAACGTAGAGAATGTCGGCGGCATCGCAGATGCCAGGGAACTCCGAAGCCAGTAACACCGCACAATTCAGCTTCGCAGCCGCACAAAAGGTCGCAGGGAAGAATGATTCCCTACGGCCTTTTTTTGTCTGGCTAGGCATAGCTAACTACGAGTTCTAACTAGGAGGTCAGCATAGAACGAGTCATTCCAATCCCTTGCAATCATTCTGATAGTGCTCACTTCGCGTGTAGTTTCGCGCTAGACATGGCAAACTCGAAAAAAACAACACAATAGACGCCGTCACGCGGCAGGAGCGAATCATGTATCTTTCTAAGAAACTAGCTATCAATATACTTGCCGGCTGCACGCTGGCACTCGCGGGAGGCATCGCTAATGCAGCCGATGCTAATGTTGCGGCCGCATTGTCTCATTCCGATCGCCCCAGTGGCGATGCAGACGCAGATGCGAAACGCATGCCCGCCCAAGTGCTGGCATTCGCAGGGCTTGAGACTGGAATGGATGTTCTTGAGCTTGAAGCAGGCGGCGGTTACTACACAGAGATCCTAAGCCGCTCTGTAGGCGCAGGTGGCAGTGTCATCCTACAACATGCTCCGGGCCTAATGGGATTCGTTGGTGACGGCATCGATCTTCGCACTGCGAACAACCGACTGTCGAATGTCACGGTAAGCATCACTCAATTCGATGATCTGGACGCCGCCGACAACTCAATTGACATGGTGACCTGGATTCAGGGGCCGCACGAGCTTGGTTTCGAACCAGATGGAAATAGCCTAGGCGATGCAGCTGGCTCATTTCGTGAAATCGCTAGGGTATTGAAGCCCGGCGGCGTGCTCGTCGCCTCCGATCACCAGGCCCCTGCTGGCGCGGGACTCGAAGCCGGTGGCACATTGCACCGTATTGAAGAGAGCTGGGTTACTGAGATGGCCGAAGCGGCAGGACTAAGCGTTGCCTCCACATCGGACCTTTTGAAGAACTCGGACGATCCTCTAACTGATGGCGTCTTCGCACCCGCTATTCGCGGCAAAACCAGCCAGTTCTTGGTTCTGTATAGAAAATAATAAACATGGTGCCCTAGTCGGCAATCAATGATGCCAATACGCGTCGCTGACCCTCGAAGGGTCGGCGACCGTGCATCACTAAGAAGTTATCTACCAAAGCCACGTCACCTGTCTGCCAGGGAATATCAAAACTAAGCTCATCCCCAATCTGTATCGCCTTCGCCATCGCCGCAGTACTTATTTCGGAATCATCACCAAAACGAATAGATTTCTCTGCGGCATTGCGCGTGTCTTTCCACCCACGAAATGCCGCGATGAGTTGATTAAAGAATACCTGCCGACCGTTCTCAGTTTCTCGTATTGCAGGCAATACAGCGGTAGTCACCCGCAAACTATCTTGCTCTAGCCACTCCCACTCATAACCTAACTTTCTCAGCTTGTCTTCGGCGGCAGACTTACTGTCCGTGCTTAACGTGCTGCGCCAACTTCGGCCCTGCCCCGACTCGGGATCATCGATATCTGGCATCACATTGGAGTAGCGCACGCCCTTCTCTGCGCAGGCTGCTACGAACTCCGGAGCCTGCTTTGTCAACTCTTGCAATAGTATGTCGGAGCGGCACAAAGGCGTCGCACCACCGCTGATGGCTGCCTGCTCACAATAGAAGAATAACTTCGAGGGGTAGATTGGTGTCTGCGCCATCTCATGGTGCAGAAAAATCGAAACAGAGGCCGGCGCCTCGTTCGCTGTGAAAACTCTTTCGGTACGATTGCGACGCACCGCATTGGATAATGACTCGGCATAGGTAAAATTCTTGAGACCGAAGCTGCGTATCAAGCTATCGAAGTCACTATCGGAATTGACCGGTAGTCCTCGAAAGAGGATTGCACCATGTCGAGACAGTTGTTCTAACAATCGCTCCTTGTTTTCGCCTACCCACTCATGCACCTGTGTAAGCGTAGGGGAAGAATCCCCGGCAGCATAGATCAAAGGAAACACGTCTTCGTGATGTTGCTGCTGATCCAGCGCGATTTCTTGTATGGAGAGTAGTGTCATTGCAGTTTAATCGTAGATTGGATAGAAGGTATTGAACGCAGAATCACAGAACACGCCTGGATCGTTGAAGCGTCGGTTTTGATTCAGCCCAGAGATCGCAGCCATCTCTTCACGGCTCAGCTCGAAATCAAACAGTGCGAGGTTCTCTGTAAGGCGGCCTGGGTTCACAGTCTTAGGAATCACGGCCGTACTGCGCTGCACGCCCCAGCGTAAAACGATCTGTGCCGGACTTCTACTCAGCCGCTGTGCCGCTGCAATCACCACATCCTGCTCTAGAACCGACTCATTTTCCGATGCCATGTCTAACGACACATAGGACAATGCACCTAACGGCGAGAAGGCCGTCACTGCAATATCATAATTCGCGGCAGCACGAATCAAGCTTTCCTGAGTGAGATAGGGATGCGACTCGATCTGTAACATGGCAGGCTTGATGTCAGCATAGGCCATCAGGTCGTGCAGCAGCGCACTATTGTAATTACAGATACCGATATTCTTTACCAGGCCCTTTCTCTGCAGGGCTTCCATCGCCTTCCAAGTTTCACTCAGCGGCACAGGATCGATCTGCATCGAGGGTTCGGCGACCGACGGATCGAACAACCATTCCGGCGGATAGCGTGTCTCGAAGTCTACGTACTGAAGAGATATGGGAAAGTGAATCAAATAGAGGTCGAGATAGTCTAGGCCTAGATCCTGCAGCGACTTTTTACATGCAGCCTCTACATGCTCAGGGCGATGGTAGGTATTCCATAGCTTAGATGTAATCCAGAGATCTTCGCGCGAACAGAGACCCTTGGTTAGCGCCTTCTCTATGCCCTGACCCACCTCGATCTCATTGCCATAGTCGGCCGCGCTATCTAGATGCCGGTAGCCTATCTCGATAGCATCGCAAACCACGTTGGCAGTTGCATCCGCACCTATTTTCCAGAGTCCAAGGCCTACCGCTGGCATTGCACTACCAGCCACTTCAATTGTCGATGTCATTCTCTATCCAGATGTAATTCAGGTTGGTGTTGAGTGGCAGCTGCTACTCCGAAAGCGCGCCTGCCAAATTTTTCTGCTCGATGTACTCTGCTATTTCAATCGGCTTACCGGTAGCAATTGATTCTTGTGCGGCGCTCGCCACGATCATCGCCCATAAGCCTTGCAGTGGCGTTGCACTGTCTACTGTCTTTCCTTCCAAGCGGTCGAGGAACGCACTGTGCTCGTAATAGGTCGCACCATGATGTCCAGACTGCTCGATCGCCGCAGGATAGCCGAGCTTAGTTGAACGCGAGGCACCCTGCTCGCCAAGATGGACTGAGACAGATGCATCCGGCGCCTTCAGTTGTTGTAGGTCCACCTTCTCGCAGGCTAGCAGTCTACCCTCGTCTCCACATATCACGAGCTCTTCATAAAAATCGGGGCAAAACATGTTGAGAGTGAATGTAGCGCGCACACCATTGCTGTAGTCAATAGTAACGAAGCCGTGATCATCGATATCGGACTTCTTGCCATCCTTCTCGAAATCTAGAAAGTTAACTGCCTGTCCGCCACTGGCATAGACACGCTGCGGCGTGGACTGCGCAAGTAAATTGATCAGGTCGAAATAGTGGCAGCATTTCTCGACTAGGGTACCGCCGCTGTATTCGTTGAACTTGTTCCACTGCCCAACTTTATCCAGAAACGGAGGCCGGTATTCGCTCATGCTAATGGTCTTGATCACACCTAGGGACTTGCGAGATAGCGCCTCGTGAAAGGCCTCCACGTATTGCGCCTTGAAGCGATACTGTAGGCCTATCTGGATGAAGGAAGAATAGTTGTTCGCCTGCTCAACGATTCTCGCTGCATCGGCGAGCGAGGTCGCCATGGGTTTTTCTAGAAATATCGGCTTGCGGGATTTAAGTGCAACTTGCAGCACATCGAAGTGAGTGAAATTCGGCGTGCAGATAAATAGCGCATCGGCGGCTGGTTCCATACACGCCGTTTCTAAATCTTTGTAGCGGACAAAGCCTTCACTCGAATAATTCTTGAATCCTGCTTCAGCAGCATCGAGACTCTGCACGCTAGTATCGAAGATGCCATGAATACTTGCGCGACCCAATACCGCCGCGACGCGCATGTGCTCCTGAGCAATCGTGCCCGCGCCTATAACAACTAGCTTATGGATTGGCGCGTCTGATCGATAGAGATACTTGTCCGCCTCGGGAATATGCTGCTGATTGGCGGCAGTTTCGAAGGAGCGCAGTCTTGGTTTTTTAGAATCAGTCATCTTCTCAAGCGTCTTGTTTTATTGCATCTGCCGTAGCACCAGACCCAGCGCCCATCAGCATTAGGGCAGGAGTATCATGACGCGCAATCCACCACCAGACAAGTACATTTATTGTGATAAGCAGCATTAACAGCGGCCAGAATGCAGCGCTCAATCCACCGACCAGACCAATAGGCGAGAACAGCAGATATAGACCAATGACACAGGATATCAAGGTAGTCGCACAGGGGATCGCGAAGCGCCATGGATTCATATCGACCTTGTTGTGCGCAGCGTAACTCCACGCCTGACTCATCGGATAGAAATGTCCTATCGCCAACATGATACCCACCTCGACGAAGAACAGGATGGCGTAGAGATGCAAAAAGTGGATGCCGAGCAGATCATTGAACGCAAACTGAAAGAGGCCATAAGCAATAATATGAAAAACAATGACTATCTTCGGGCCCAGAGCCGGAACTCGTTTCGTAAATAATCCAACCATGACAATCGCGATAACTGGAATATTGTAGAAGCCGGTAAAGATTCTAATGATCTGCCATAGCCCTTCTGGCGCAAACTGCAGCAGAGGCGCAACGATAAAGGAGAACAAGGCGATGACGATGCTGGCAATCTTCGCAACGCGAAGCAGCTGCGCATCGCTGAGTTCCCCTTTCTTCATGGGCGCGTAGACATCGAGACAAAAAAGAGTGGCAGCGCTATTGAGTAGAGAATTAAAAGAACTGAAGACTGCACCGAGCAAGACGGCAAGAAAGAAACCAGTCGCATAGACCGGCAACACATCACGAATGAGTTGCGGATAGGCTAGATCGATTGTCGCCAGACCTGGGCCATACATATGGAAAGCGATCACGCCGGGAATCATCATCATGAACGGCACCAATACCTTGAAGAACCCAGAGAACAGCACACCCTTCTGTCCTTCCGCGAGATTCTTCGCACCAAGCGTTCGCTGAATCACGTACTGATTCGTACACCAATAGAATAGATTCGCGAACAGCATGCCGGTAAACAAGGTGCCAAATGGCGTTGGATCTGAGGAAGAGCCGATCGCATTGAGTTTCTGCGTCTCGGTGCTGGTAATGATATGGAGGCCTTCACCTATGCTGCCGCTACCCAGAGCCGACAAGCCGAGCAATGGAACAGCGATGCCAATTATAAGCAGCCCGACGCCGTTTAGCGTGTCCGAGATAGCCACGGCACGCAGGCCGCCGAATACTGCATACACGGCGCCGACGCAGCCAATGCAGATAATAGTCAACGCCAATGCCTGGCTATACTCAATGTCGAGCAAGGCAGGCACATCAAACAGCTGCAGGACGGCGATAGAACCAGAATAGAGAACCGATGGAATCGTAACTAGCCCATAGCCGACCATGAACAAGATGACCGACATGCGCCGCACACCATCGTCGAATCTGTCGTTTAAGAACTCTGGCAAGGTTGTGAACGCGCCAGCCAGATAGCGCGGCAGGAAAATGAAGGCCATGCAGATGGTCGCGAAGGCGGCTGTCACCTCCCAAGCCATGCTGCTCATATTAAAGCCGTAGGCCGAGCCGTTCAGACCAATCAATTGCTCCGCGGACAAGTTGGTAAGCAGCATCGAACCGGCGATGAAGATCGCGCTCAAGCCTCGACCCGCTAAGAAGTAGCCATCCTTCGTGCTGACTTCACCACGCGTCTTGATGTAGGAGACCCAAGCCACAATGCCCATAAAGAATATGCAGCTGAGGATTGTTAGAACGATTTCGTTGCTTGTCACTAGGGCTACGGCCTTGGGATGGGGTTTCGAGGGGATTTAGTCTAACAAGCAGCGCTGGCACTGCCAATGGAAGCATAACGATTTGAGAGTTCTAGTTATTCGCCATTTCGCCACGCAGATACTCGATGGCGACAGTGATCGACTCTCCATCAACGTCTACCAATCGGTTTGCCTGACGCATTGCTGCATCGGGAATGCTATTGACGAACGCCTCGATCGCCTCCATAAACTCTGGCTGCGCCGCCGCACTGGCGGAGGCCAAAAACATAGCGTCGTAGGCAATCAGTGCATTGCGTGGATCATCCAACAACAACAGATCGTAGGCTGCTACGCGACCATCTGTAGTATAGGCGCTGATGACATCGACCTGCCTCTCCGCCACAGCGGTATACATAAGCGACACATCGAAGGTGAGTTTATTTTCAAAGTCCATGTTGTAAAGATCGCGAAGCCGAAACCATTCCGGTCGACCAAAAAACTCTAGATCGGAGCCTGCGGTAAGCTCAGCGGCGAGGGGTATCAAGTCCTCTACCGATGTTACTCCTAGCTCGAGAGCACGATCGCGGCGCATGGCCAGTGCATAACGATTCTGAAACCCAGTAAAGCCTACAGTTGTTACATTTTGTTCTTCGAGAAATTCGACGACGCCGTTTCGAATCCCCTCTCTACCCGGGTTACTCTCACGGCTCATAAAATTGGCCCAGACCGTTCCGGTGTATTCAACATAGGCATCCACGGTGCCATTGCGAATCCCCTCGTACACCACAGCCGAGCCCATTCCCAAACGTTGCTCTACACTGAAGCCCGCCTCCTCCAATTTGGCCGTTAGCAAGCCGGCCATGATGTATTGTTCAGTAAAGGGCTTTCCCGCCACGACAAAATCGGCGCGGGGCTTAGGTATCAGCCCGTACAATGCGATTGAAATAATAATCGCGGTGACGCCATAGACAGTCATACGGATGCGCTTCAGTCTTGTGGAATCCACCTCCTCGCTACGTTTCTCCAGCAGCCACTGGATAGAGGCGACTAAGCCATCGAGGCCTACTGCCAATCCGGCAGATGCCAAACTGCCCACCGTGACTGCGACAAGGTTACGTGTCTGTAAGCCGGTGAAAATATAGTTTCCAAAACTGGTCGCTCCAACAAGAGTCGATAGCGTTGCCAAGCCGACGGTCCACACCATTGCAGTTCGAATACCTGCGACGATTACCGGCATCGCTAGCGGCAACTTCACTTCGCGAAGTATCTGATTCGGCGACATGCCAATGCCCTTCGCCGCATCAATCACTGATGCGGATACTGATTCCAAGCCGGTTACGGTATTGCGCACGATGGGAAGCATCGAATAGAGAGTCAGCGCGATGAAGGCAGGCAGGAAGCCGATGCGACCTCCTAACAGCGCAACCACCAGCGCGAGTATCGCGAGGCTAGGAAAAGTTTGAATAATGCTGACTACCGCAAGCAGTGGACGCTTAACACGTGCCGATTGCTCAGCCCAAACACCCAAGGGAACAGAGATAAGAACACCCATGCTGATAGCAGCCAGAGTCAGCAGTAGGTGACCCTGGAAATAGGCCGGCAATAGGATGAGCTGTTCGCGCAAATTATCACTCATCGCGCATCAACTCCTCGAGGCGCTGAGCTCGCCGTCGCGGCATCGCAACGATATCGCGCACATAGTCGTGAGATGGGTTGTTTAATAATTCCTTCGGAGTGCCAATCTGCAGTACTACGCCCTCACGCATCACTGCGATACGATCAGCCAGCAGCAAGGCTTCGGTCATGTCATGAGTAACCATGACTACCGTCAACTCCATGCTCTGTTGAATGCTCTTGAACTCTTCCTGCAGCTCACTACGCGTGATCGGATCGAGCGCGCCAAACGGCTCATCCATCAATACCACTTCCGGCCTTGCCGCGAGAGCTCGCGCAACACCGATGCGCTGTTGCTGCCCACCAGAAAGCTGCGATGGACTGCGATCGCCATATTCATCAAAGGGTAGCCCCACCATCTCCATGCACTCTATACAGCGAGCGCGGATATCCTGCGTAGACCACTTCAGCAACCGCGGAACGGCTTCCACGTTCTCAGCAACGGTTCGATGTGGGAATAGACCTATCCCCTGAAACACATAGCCGATATTACGACGCAAGTCCTCGGGATTCTGATCTATTACATTGCGACCATTGACCAGTATCTCGCCACTGCTAGGCTCTTCCAGTCGATTGATCATCTTCAGAGTTGTGGTCTTACCACAGCCCGAGGCGCCGATAAGACCGAGGAATTCGCCGCGCTCGATGGTGAGGGATGTATCCGCTACAGCGAGCGTTGCTCCGCCGTCATATGACTTCTGTACTTTCTTCAGTTCGATCATGAATGAAGCCATACTAGCAGCTAATCTCAATGCATGGGCTGGACATTGCTGCGCAGCCTAATCCAACTACTAAATCATGGGCCGTGCTAAGTTTAGTGTTCCAATGATCGAGATTACGCACTAGACTAAATCGCAGCAGAATAGCGAGCAGCGCGCTCATATTGAGCTATAAAGCACCAACGAATGAAATCACCACAGAGCCGAGTAAATTATGAAGAGTGTTAACTGGACCAAGTGGTCATCGATAGCGGAAATCGTAAGCTCAATAGCTATACTGATTACACTCCTGTATCTAGCGATTCAGACTGAGCAAAGCACCGATGCAATCAACAGCCAATCGCGGCAGAGCCTTTTAGACAGCGCGCAGTTTGAACAATCGCTCTGGCTACAGTATCCACAGCTGACTGCCTTCGTTCTTGATAACTCTCTTGAGATGACTTTAGAAGAAAAAGTCCAATTAGACTCTCTTATGATCTTAGCCCTTACTCGGCGCGAGTTCGCTTATAGGCAGTATCAAGCTGGCGTTCTGGATGAAAATATTTGGATTGGCGAGACCGAGATCATCTCACTACTTCTGGGCACCGAGCGCAACCGAGTATGGTGGAATACGATCGGACACTTCGCGTTTGAACAAGACTTCGTTGATGCAGCACAAAGCGTCATCGAAGGTCAGCCCCTACATGACTATTGGAAGGGGTTCTCAGAATGGTAAAAGAAATGTGAATCCTGTTTGATACTAAGAGGAAACAGGGGACAAATTCATTTTCCTGAACACAGAACACCCCCGCCCCTCTGATTAAATCGAGGTAACTATGATTGAACAAATACTGCTTATAGTTGGCGCTTCGATATTTGGAGTGCTGGGCTGCGCCCATCTACTCTATACGTTCTACACCAATAAATTTGACGCAAGAGACGAGCCCGTCACCAGCAGCATGAAGAATACCTCACCAGTTCTTACCAAAGAAACCACTATGTGGAAGGCATGGATCGGATTCAATGCAAGTCACAGCTTGGGCGCCATGTTAGTAGCATTCTATGCTCCTTTAGCGGTGACCAGCATGCAGGTCATTCGAGAAAATGTTTGATTCTCACTACTTCCAGTAATAATAGGGCTTTCTTATCTTTTCTTGGAAAAAAGTACTGGTTTAAAGTTCCATTCGTTGGCATATTAATTTCCACCACATGTTTTGTTGGCGCTGCTGTCTTAATAAATATATGAGCTGAGTGACAGATTCGCTACTAAGCGAATTTGTAATCTATCAACCACAATAGAAGAAATTTATGAAAAAAATGATTTGTACAAACCTGGCATTCCTTATGTGCATTACAATGAGCCTCAGTTCAATTGCCCAAGAGACTCCAATCATGCCCGAGAACGAAAAAGTAATAAGGGGATTTGTCGCCGCTTGGTCTCGGCTCGATGCCGACGAGCTTGCCAGCTACTTCACAGAGGACGGCACTTATCACAACATCCCCTCATCCGCAGTTCAAGGCCGCGACAATATCCAACAATTTATCACTGGCTTCATCCGTCCATGGGAAAGCACCGACTGGGAAATAGTTAGCCTACTAGCCGAGGGCGACGTCGTCATGGTGGAGAGATTGGACAAGACTGTTGTAGCTGGCAGCGCTGTGAACCTTCCCTGTTTCGGCTACTTCGAGTTAGAAGACGGAAAGATTAAAATGTGGCGCGATTATTTTGATCTAGCAACCTATACGAGTGCTCTAACAAAAGCTTTAGAGAGCAATTAACTGAATTTCGAGAAACAGTTTTATGCTGCAGGGATAGATCGAAACACTCTTGGGTATCGCGCAGCTGGCTATAGCACTCGCCGGTTTTCAAGAGACTGCAAGCAGCTCAGAAAGAAGCCGCTGTTAACTAACCGACAAGCTTGGAAAGAATAGTATATGAAAACTCTAACTGCGGTCATCCTCATTGGCGTATTGACTGCCTGCAGTCCAGAGCCTGAAGGCGACTTAGCTGAAGATGAAGTAGTAACTACACAGACCGACGGCACTGGCAGCTTCAAATTGGCAAACAGAGAAATACGCGAAGAGACGCTGCAGATGCTAGTCGACGCCGACATCGAATACTGGATTGGCGACGATGGCGCTATAAACTACAATCTAGCGGATGGTGAGGCAATCGACAGAATAGGTAACGATGTAATCCTTACCTATATACGCAGAAACTAGCCGCCTCTCCCACTATCTTCCCTCACCTGCGATGAGGAGAAACGCGCATTTAGCGACGATCAACAGATTCACAATGCTAACCCTGAAGACCGAGAACCAGGCCCTGGCGCTAGTTACAGTTAGAACGTCGCTAAGGGATTCACCGGCGAACCCATACCCATCTCGATGCGCAGCGGAGCCGCTGTGAACATGAAGCTGTAGCGTCCTAAGTCTTTCGCCACCTCCGCCACTCGGCCGAAATCGAGATTGTCGAAGATAGACACGCCTAGCGAGACCAAGGCCAGACTGTGCAGCGGCAGAAATACATTGGGAATGCCGCTAGGCGTCACATCGTTCCACATGTCGTGACCAATCATGGCAACGCCACGTTCCTGCAGAAAATAGGCTACGTCGGCATGATAACCAGCGACCCCTTCTGAGGTTGGCCAGGCACCGAGTGCCTCGCGGCGCTTCCAACGACCGGTATAGAGCAATATTACATCACCGGGTTCGACGCGAACCCCCTGAATTTCTTCTAGCGCCAACAGATCGTCATAATTGATCGCAGTACCCGGCTCCAGCCAACCATCCTCTGTTGCCCTGCCCGGTAACAGAGTTGCGTCGAACAGGACTCCCCGCGTCACGATGCCATCTTTGTGGGCATTGATATCGCCACGCGGACAGCCTCCTGCAGCCTCGACTTCCTGATAGGTGACGCCGTTATAACCACTGCCCTCGTACATGATGTGACAATCCAACGCATCGAGGTGGCTATGTATAGTCCCGTGATAACTCCCACTGTACTCGTAGCGATCGGCGGCTCCTGTAGGGCTAACCCGCAATACCTCGCGTGTTAACACTGCAGAGGCATCCACAGCCGGTTCTTGATTCACATCGTGGGCGAGTGACACTACCATGCCCTCTTGTACTAAAGACGCAGCCTCTTTCCGTTTTTCAGGTGTAATCAGGTTTGCTGCGCCGAGCTCATCTTCGTCTCCCCATCGACCCCAATTGGATAGTTCATCCATCGCGCGATGAAAGTCCGCCTCTGTTTCCATCGGCGGATGAGACTGAGCTAAAGCGAATTGGGCGGTCACAGCAACCAACAAAAGCGAAAGCTTTCTACAATAACCAGAGACTTTGTTAAACGTCCTCATACCTATCACCCTATAATCTATTAAGCTAAAAACCTATACAACCTGTTATGGACGAACGCGAACATATTTCTGCAGCTTTCTCGGCGCAGGCTCTCCGCCGAACAGATTGCCAAATGCATCCGCCGCAACAAACTCGGCGCCGTTACCTACTGTACTTCTAGGGTCACCAGTTGGGAGTTGAATAAAATAATTCACCCAGCCAAGATTCGCGTCACCGATGCGGATGCCCATCTCCCAACCTGGGTTCTGCACATCATCGGACTCGGAATCTGCCACATAGATATTGTCATGTTGATCGAAGAAGATGCCGCTCGGTCGACCGAACTGAGTCCACTGTGCGAGAAACTCACCTTCTTGCGTAAACAACTGAAGACGATTGTTGGAACGATCACCAACAAATATGCGTCCGCGCTGATCGACCGCGATGGTATGCAGTGTTCTGAATTCGCCTGGCGCGTAGCCAGGTTTTCCCCAGGCCATGATGAAATTACCACTGCTATCGAACTTAACAACCCGTCCGTTCCCGTTGTTCTGGTGCCCATCGGCAATGAACACATCGCCGTTGTCGCCAACCACTACATCGGCTGGTGAATTAAAGTGGTCTGGGCCGCTACCGGATTCGCCGGGCGTACCCAGCACCATCAATACCTCACCGGTTGGCGAGAACTTAACTACCTGATGGCCGCGTGCGTCGCCATCGGGAATGCGCGCATTGCTTACTGCATCGGTTACCCAGACATTGCCATCCGCATCGACATCGATACCATGGGGCCAGATGAACATGCCACCGCCGAAGCTCTCTACTACCTGCCCCTCGCTGTCAAACTTCAACACCGAGTCTAGATCTGAATCTACACACTCGTTGCCAAAACGATCTGGCGCTGTTGCATCACAGCGCACGACCGCCCAGACATGCTCGCCGTCTGGATCAACATCGAGATCGCCAACGGCGCCCTGAATGCGGCCATTCGGTAACTGCGCCCAGCCTTCGATGCTGGCATAGGGATTGGAATAGGCCTGCGACAAAGCTGCGCTAGATAACATAAAGAATGGTAGGGCTAGAATAAGTCTTGAAAGTAGAGACCTGGCTTGCATCATAGTATTGCTCCGATAGTTCCGTTTGTAGTTTTTCTTGCTTTTGGTTTAAATTAAAACGTTGTTGAGCTAGACCCAATAGCATCGCACACCGAACAGGAGTCCTCCCCCGACTCGAGGCGTGCAACCCAATCCCCCATCAACACACGTCGGGATTGCCGACGTTCGGGTCGGCTATTAGTATCGTTTACTGCCTCGCGTGCGATATCAATCATCGAATTCGCAGCAAGCAAACATGTCCTTGCTTCGTCACTAAGATTAGAGCTGCTTACAGAGACGCCCTCTTCAGAACAGGCGAGCAAAGTGATACTTGCCATAAAAATCATTAAAGCGCGAACCATAGCGCCCCTGCAAATATTAAGAGCCGGATAACTGGCCACAACTATTCATCTATAAATTGATAACGCATATGCACACCCTTCACCCGCCGCGCCCTATTATCGATAATGGCTGGTCGAAAATGTATATCGCGCACGGAACGCCAGACACTGCGCTTCGAATCTAGTTCTTCGGGACCGGTGGCGAGAATGTCAACCGAAGAGGCCTTGCCACGAGAACTCACCGAGAAGCTAACGTCCGCATACTTAAAAGGATAATCAAGCCGCCAGAATAGATTTTCAGATTGTGGCATCTGCGTCGAGTCTAGCGCCTTTGTCCATGAGGTGAACATGCCGAGGTGTATTTCCTCTTCCTTCACAGAAGTAATAGACTCGATTCGCCCTCTCAGTTCAGCGAGGGCATCAGCAAAATTTAGATGCAACGTCTCCATCGGAATAACCATAGGGCGTTCGAAGTACCAAAGCACTTCTTCTGCAGCTATTCCTGCCTCTAGCAGCATATCCCGCGCATCTCGATAGCCGCGAATTGCTGTACCTCTATCGGACAGTAACTGAAAATCGGAACGATATATCTTTATCATCGCCTGCGCTTCGAGATCTGAATTCTCTTCGACGACATCTTGAATCTTATTGACCATCGAATACGCATCGCGCAGATACCTATCGCCTATCGGTCTTCCTCTATCAATGACTGGAGTGATCGATGAGTTCCCGAAGAACGAATTGGAACCGAAGCCCCCGCGGTTCGCGCTCTCGAGACCAAAGGTGCCCTCCTGACGGACGAGCCGGTCTATCGACTCCGAACCGAGCCCCTTAGATGCGTTTAGGAAACTGACAAGGTGGTATTCGTTATGGGCTACCTTATATAACCAAGGCGCGGCCTCGAGACTGTCTTCGCCGTAGACATCTTCCACAATGTCTTCTATCTCTTCATACAGATCACGAATTTTGAAGAAGTTACGCGCTTGCTCGCGGCGATCTTCGATTGTAATACGACTGAACAACCAATCTATCTGATCCTGAATGGCAGAGAGTAGAGCCTCCGTATCCTCACCATCGATGGTAGTGCGAAGATGCCGGATATGTTCAAGCTGATCAGAGATTTCTTCCCAATTGCCCAGAGTCATCTGCGTAGTCATTATCGACTGCAGCAAGGGAATCAAATCAGGATGCTCGAAACCCAGTTCAGTGCGCAGCACTTGCAGTTGTCTATTCTGCAACTGAGCTACCCCTGCGTAGTCTTCGCCCTCATTGAGCAGCGCTATCATACTCTCGAGAGGTTCGATCAGACTCGGATGATAGGGACCGAATTCGAACTCCAGATCTTCGATCTGCAACTGATAGGCCGCCAGTTGTTCGGCGCTACCTAATACACTGTCAATTAGCGGCTCATCTTCGGCGGCATGGCTGGGAAGACCCCCAAAGCACAGCAGCACCGATAGGGCTAACCTACTGATAGTAAATACTATTTTCCTGTTCTTATGCATAAGCATAGGGATGGCACGAAACTCAAAAACTAGGGACTTCTCACATTAGCTTGATCTCTGCCAGTTGTCGATACACACTACCTAATATCGTCATTGCAGTGAGTCAGCATTCGCCATGAATCGCAGCATTCTTCTTCTCACCCTCCTACTTACGGCCGCGTCTTTCAGCGCGCACGCGCAAATAGACCAGCCTGACCTCTATGATATCGGCGGAGAATTTGCCTTCGTACGCATTCAATACGACAGCTACTACAGCGGCGGTTTCTATGGCGGACCCTGGGCGACTGACTTCCCGGCTGCCGACGAGAATTTCTTGCGCGGCGTGGCGCGACTTTCGAATGTGCGAGTGATGGAAGAACCCATTGTGCTACGCTTCGACGACGATGAAATTTTCAACTATCCTTTCTTGTACGCCTTAGAGATGGGACGCAACGGCGGCATCTCCCTATCCCCGAAAGAAACCGAAAACCTTAGAGAGTATTTGCTACGCGGCGGCTTCCTCCTAGTCGATGACTTCTGGGGTGAGCAGCAATGGGATGCCTTCTATCAAGATTTCTCCAAGTTGTTTCCAGATCGCGAGATCATCGAGCTGCACGCTAGCCATGAGATCTATCACACCTTCTACGACATCGATGGCGCCCAGATGATTCCGGGGCGCGGTGGTAGAAGAGGCTTCGGACAAGCTGGAGTGGACAACGCAAGCAATCACGCCATCCTTGATGATGACGGCCGCGTTATGGTCCTCATCAATTGGAACTCAGACATGGGTGATGGCTGGGAACACACCTTCGATCAGTGGTATCCCACACAGTATGCGAATTCGGCTTATCAGTTAGGCATTAACTATCTGATTTATTCGCTTACTCATTAAGCAACAAAACCAAGCTTCGCATCTGCTACTTTGAAGGAATCGCCAGCCCGGACAATTGGCCGTCACCATTTCTCTTTTGGATACTCTACCCTTACACATGCGACCATAAAACTGGGGTCTGTCCACATTTTCTCTCCTCATCAATGCTCTGCTAACGACTAGGCAGTCAGATAAAAGAGGTCTAGAATGGCCTACTAGTTAGAAACGTATTGGGGGATCGGATGTTTACAGTAAAACTTATGGCCGGAGCACTGGGGGCAGAACTGCACGGCGTGGATTTAGGCCAAGACTTATCTGCTGAGGCTTATCAAGAAATTCAGCGCTTACTGGTGAAGCATCAGGTTATTTTTTTTCGTGATCAAGATATCAGTCCTGCTCAGCACAAGGCATTAGCAGAGTCATTCGGCCCCCTGCAAACCCACCCCGCTTACGACACCATTGAAGGCTTTCCAGAAATTACTATTTTGGAGAGTACTGCTGAGAAGCCAAGCAAGATTGAAGCCTGGCATACAGATATGACATTCCGTGCGCACCCTCCGCTTGGCGCTGTTCTGTATTCAAAAATTTGCCCTCCTCAAGGCGGGGATACATTGTGGGCTAGCACGACCGCTGCTTTTGATGGTCTATCTGAGGGGATGCAGAAATTTCTCAGCGAACTAACGGCAGAACACGATTTCAGTCATGGCTTTAAAGAAAGTTTGGCAGAACCAGGTGGAAGGGAGAGACTGGCCCAAGCGGTAGCCGATAATCCACCGGTTCAACATCCAGTGATTCGCACACACCCAGAAAGCGGCAAGAAAGTTATTTTTGTAAACTCACTATTTACCACTCGCATTCTTGGTGTTGGTCAAAAGGAAAGTGACGCCTTATTGAACTTTCTGTTCGAGCATGTAACCACGCCAGAATATACCTGCCGTTTTCAGTGGCAACCGAATTCTATTGCGATCTGGGACAACCGCAGCACGCAACACAAACCTATTAATGATTATTTTCCAGCGCACCGAAGGTTGGAGCGCATTACCATTGATGGCGATATGCCCTATTAGTTCAATCTGCAATTACATTAGCTCGCTACAAAATCCAGAACCCAGCGTGCTACTTGAGAACTATCTGTGTCCTGCTGCAAAGTATCTACGGCTGCCAGGTACACAGACTCCCCCAGAATTTCCCTGCGCATATTGAGCAAGCCTAGGGCATAGCCTTTATCAAATTCGGCGTGCCCCTGAAACGTGAGGATATGCGTCCCTACCTGCGTCATAGCTATTGGGCACGCGGCAGTGCTGGCAAGCAATTTCGCTCCTACCGGCATTTCCTGCACCTGGTCTTTGTGATTTGACAGGATCTGGAACTGCGCAGCTGCGGGCCCGTAAAAAGCAGCGTCGGCTGTCAGTTCCGCCTTGTGCACACCTACGCACCAACCCTGATTTGCCTGGCGAGTTTTACCACCCAGTGCTTCGGCAACCAGTTGATGACCAAAACAAATCCCAACAAGCTTTTTCTCGGCAGCGTGCAGCTTTCTAACAAAGTCTTTTAGTGCATTAATCCAGGCGACGTCGTCGTAGACACTGAGCTTGCTACCGGTTATTAGATAGCCATCAACTTCATCGAGATCAGCTGGATACTCACCATTCATTACTTCATAAGTGACAAATTCAGTGTCAGGGTCTACTGCCATTAGAAGTCGTGAGAACATGTCAGGGTACTCGCCAAACTCTGCGACAAACTCTGCTTTAACAGCATCGGCATTTAGAATTCCGATCTTCATATTAACTACACTTCCTCAAACAGTTTTCAGATGAAAAGATTTTGCCCGACTTAACTGCAGATAACCAAGCTTGGAAAGTGCGGCGCCGCGACCCGTATTCTTAACCCCTGTCCAGCATAGAGCAGGGTCAAGATAGTCACAGCGGTTCATAAACACCGTGCCCGTTTGCAGCCGATCACCCAATGCTTCCACAGCGGTTTGATCCTGCGACCACAATGACGCAGTCAATCCCAAATCGCTGTCATTCATAAGCTGCAACGCTTCTTCGTCATTTTCTACAGACATGATACCAACTACCGGCCCAAAGCTTTCTTCTCGCATCACTGACATACTATGGTTTACATCCAGCAATACCTGAGGTGCCAGATAGGGGGAATTCTCTCGAGAGTTAACGAACAGCTTCGGATCAATGCAGGCCTGTGCGCCTTGCGATACCGCCTCACTAATTTGCTGACGCACCCAATCTGCCGCTGACGTCCTCACCATTGGACCCAGTGTGGTTTCGGCTAGCAGTGGGTTAGCAAGTGTGTAATTTTTAACTTGTTCCACATACGCTTCAACAAACTGCGGGTAGAGTGACTTCTCTACATATATTCTTTCGATGCCACAACAAGATTGTCCCGAGTTAAAAAAGGCGCCGTCCACCAATTCATTCACACAATAGTCCAATTTTGCATCAGAGCGGACGTAAGCAGGGTCTTTTCCACCTAACTCCAAACTGAGTCCAAGAAAGGAGCCTGCCGCCGATTTTTCTATTTTTTGTCCAGCTGCGACAGAGCCGGTAAAACAAGCAAAGTCTACGACCGAGCCGCCTATTATCTTGGCGGTGCTGTCATGACTCAGATACAAACACTGCAGAACACCTTCCGGAAGACCAGCCTGACGAAAAGCACTAACAAAATGCTCGCCGCATAGAGGAGTTTGCGCGGAAGGCTTCAGCAGAACACTGTTGCCTGCCATTAATGCTGGAAACACCGAGTTCACCGTAGTTAACAACGGATAATTCCAGGGGGCCACGGTAAGCACCACTCCTAGAGCTTCGCGCCGAATAAAGCGTTCAAAACCTGGCCGCTCCTGAGGCCGCTCATCAGCTAGGGCTTGTTCGGCGATGCTGATCATGTGGCGCGCGCGTTCCGCGAGGCCGCCTATCTCAGAGCCACCGTAGGCCAAGGGCCGCCCCATCTGCCAGCTAATCTCCTCCGCGATCTGCGCTCGATTGGATTCGAAATACTGTACTGCTAACTCGCAGATGGAAGCTCGCTCGGCAAAACTTGTTGCCTGCCACTGTTTTTGCGCTGAGCGTGATAAAGCAATAGACTGCTCTATCTCTTGCTCGGTTGCCAAAGCTCGCTCAACATAGACTGAACCGTCTATGGGAGAAATTGTTTGTAGAAGGGTATTCTCTTGGTTGTGACTCATTAACCGACTTAACCTTATTCAATAAAATGAAAGAACTCAGAATGACGCATTATATCGAACACCCGCTTAGAGAACACCTACTTAAAGAAAACTTGCGATCAGGATTTTTTACTAAATTATTGGCCAGCCTGTGCCTAGTTATAAGCAGTTTTCCCTCCAGCGCGGCAGGAATTGACGCCACCATCAATGCGGCGATGACGCCTATTACAGAGGCAGTAGCCGGGTTCATATTCTTTGAAGTTAATGTGTTTGGCAATCAACTGCCATTAATTATTCTTTGGCTAATAGGTGCGGCAATTTTTTTCACCTTCTATTTCAATTTTTTGAATCTACGAGGTTTTAAACACGCGTTCCACTTATTACGAGGCGACTACAGCAAGCCAGGACATAGTGGCGAGCTTAGTCACTTTCAGGCTCTTACAACGGCTGTATCGGGTACGGTAGGCATAGGCAATATGAGCAGCGTCGCTATTGTGATCACCGTCGGCGGCCCGGGTGCAACCTTTTGGTTAATAGTTGCCGGCTTGTTAGGCATGTCAACGAAATTTGCCGAATGTGTTGCTGGGGTCAAATACCGCAAGGTTAATTCGGACGGGAGCATCTCAGGCGGCCCCATGTATTACCTGAAGCAAGGTCTGCAGGAACGAAACCTGGGCTGGCTGGGCACGCCCATGGCCTATTTTTACGCCGCGTCCATTGTCATTGGCTGTCTCGGTATCGGGAATATGTTTCAGTCTAATCAAGCCTATCAGCAATTCGTAGTTGCCACCGGCGGCAGTGACAGCTTCTTTGTCGATAAGGGCTGGCTGTTCGGTGCCGCGCTTGCTGTTATTGTCGCGATTGTGATCATCGGCGGCATTAAGAGCATAGCTAAAGTTACTAGCAAGTTAGTCCCCTTCATGGCCGTCGCCTATATCATCGGCTCACTGCTAGTCATTCTTCTTAATGCCGAGAGATTACCCTGGGCGGTTACGGCAATTGTCACCGAGGCATTTAATCCAAGCGCAATTACCGGCGGTATGCTGGGCGTAATGATTATGGGGTTTCAGCGAGCCGCGTTTTCCAATGAAGCCGGACTCGGATCCGCTGCTATAGTGCATTCTGCGGTGCGTACTAGTGAGCCGGTAACCGAAGGCTATGTTGCCTTGATGGAGCCGTTCATAGATACGGTGGTCATTTGCACACTGACCGCACTGGTAATTCTGACCACCATCTATGAACCAGGCATGGCGGGCAATGGCATGCAGGGGATAGAGCTCACTTCTCAAGCATTCCATAGCACCTTGGGTTGGTCTACGGTGCCCCTCTCGTTCATCGCCATTCTGTTCGCCTTTTCGACGATGCTGTCCTGGTCTTACTATGGCTTAAAGGGTTGGACCTACATATTGGGAGAATCTAGGAATACAGAGATTGTTTTTAAGATACTTTTCTGTGCGTTTGGAGCCTTAGGCTGCATGATTCAACTAGATGTAGTTTTGGAATTTTCCGATGCTCTAGTTTTTGTTATAGCCTTACCGAATATACTAGGTCTCTATATTCTAGCGCCGGTAATTAAGCGAGAATTGAAGAACTATCAGGCGCGTTTGAAGAGTGGTGAAATTAAAAGTTCTCGCGATTAGAGAGGCACACCCGGGAAAAGACCGGCACTGACGACTTAATGACTATCACGCCGAAGAGGAAATTCTGAGACACTCATAAAATACTTTGCACGTCTTATTAGGCCCCTACTCCCTTATTATCGCCCCTTCTATTCTCACCCCTAAAGCATGGCCCAATGAATGTCGTAATATTCATACTACTATGTAGTCTCAGGAGGATTAAGGCGATAGAGAAGCCACTAGATGAGTGTTTAGGCGCTTATCTTGCGTCAATAGCTTTTCTGAAAACCTACTGATTTCTTCTTAGGCGAATACCGAACTGTGCGGCTTTTGGCGAAACTGGGAGAATTTTTCCAGAGTGATGTTGACGATACTGTGCACGCGTTACTTGCTCCTCAGCAACAATGCGATGACATTGTGGTATACGTATTGAGCATCAAAGTCGATATCGTCGAATTGTAGATCGAGCCTAAGGCCGCACTTTTAGGGGGATTTGGTGCAGTCACCCAGCCGTACTGGTTTTGCCAGTTTGTTAGACTTGCCTAATGCCTTTCTTAGGGCAAGTGGCAACCAATAATGAAAATTCACATGTAGAAAAATACTTTTCCCCCGAGAAGAGGCTATGAATCAGAAAATAGAGCTAGCCCTGTCAGCGAACGAGGATTTTACTCGCTCTATGATGGATACCGCTGCTGTCGGCATGATAACAGCTGATGAGCAAGGGCTAATCAATTCATACAATTTGATGGCGGAATCGATGTTTGGATATTCTGCAGCAGAAGCCCTGGGCAGAAATGTGAGCTTGTTAATATCTAAGCCGTTCGTTGATGAACACCAGAATTACTTGGAACAAATTGAACAAATCGGCGAGAAGCGCATTGTAGGTGTAGGACGCGAAGTCACAGGCCTACGAAAAGACGGGAGCACCTTCCCACTGCGATTAGGTGTTAGCAAGTTCTCATTACACGAGAAGAATGTATTCACTGGAGTTCTAGTAGACATTACCCGAAACAAATGGGACGCGAAACAGCTGATAACCGCAAAGGGAAAAGCCGAAGAAGCAATGCGCATAAAAGCCGATTTCATGGCGAGCATGAGTCATGAACTTCGAACTCCACTGAATGGGGTACTAGGCATGTTGGAATTATTAGAACACGGCTCTCTTGAAGAGAAACAGAGAAATTTTGTTAAAACCGCCTTCGTGTCCGCCAAATCTCTACTAAAAATTGTCACTGGGATTCTAGATTTTTCCGAGAGCGAGGCAGGTCAGCTAGAGCTTGACTACAGAAAGTTCTATGCGCGCCAAATGTTTCATAACTGTTTTGAACCGCTATTAATAGAAGCGAACAAAAAGGGCCTTCAATTAGAATATGTCTTGCCTGATGAATTACCAAAATTTCTGCATGGCGACCCCTTACGATTAACTCAAATTCTGTCTAATCTAACGGACAATGCAATTAAATTTACTACGCAAGGTGAAATCAACATCTTTGTTTCGATAGCCAGAGAGGCTGAAGAACATGTCTCTTTACGCTTTCAGGTACGAGATACGGGCATAGGCATTCCAAAGGAAAAATACGAAAACTTGTTTGATGCATTTACCCAAGAAGACAACTCGACTACGCGAAAATATGGCGGCACTGGCCTTGGCCTGTCGATTGCTAAGAAGTTAGCACAACTAATGGGCGGCGAAATTGGCATAGACAATAGCGGGCAAAAAGGTGCTAGTTTTTGGTTTACCGCGAACTTCGGGAAATCTAACGAATAGGTAGTAGGTTTTGATCTGCTAGTGCTCTAGAAAACAATACCGTAGTACTCTTAATGTGTTTCAGTCTGTACTAGGCCTCTATTACTAAAGAGCTAATTCTTTGCTCCCACCTCTATATCCCCAGGCTCAGTACTATTTAGAACTAAAACTAGGGTAACTCACCCCAGGTCACACCTTGATCCAGCTCTCAAACCATTGACTTGATTTTTCAATCGTTCTCACAATCTGCTAAAGATCCTCCTGCCGATTGTACGACAGCATTGTCGTTGCGGCGTCCTTACGCCACACTGTAGGTCTCGCTCTGGAATGGAAGGAATTAGAAATGCCGATTATAAGCCGATACCTGCTAGCCCTTGCTCTGGGCCTCTCATTCTGGGTAAACGTTAGTGCTCAAGACATCTCGAGAGAGTCTCTGGGAAGCCCTGGGCCTTATCAAGTTGCCTACTATTCAAACTATCCGGCTGTACCTGAATTTAGTGCAGCAACTATCTATTTCCCTGCCAATAAGGGTGAAGACTTCGGAGGCATAGCCATATCACCCGGATTCCTGGAATCGCAGGAAAATATGAGCTGGTGGGGCAATCATCTAGCCTCTCATGGCTTCGCTGTTCTGACCCTTGATACCAATGAATTACGCGATGACCCGTCTCTACGCGCGGATGCTCTAATGGCTGCAATTGAAGTGCTGCGTAATGAGAGTGAACGCATGGGCGGAACGTTGCGGGGCAAGATCATCAAGGAGCGCATGGCGATCATGGGGCATTCCATGGGAGGCGGCGGCACTCTAATTGCGGCAAATGCACACAGCGCTGAGTTGAAGGCCGCAATTCCCTTCACCCCCTGGCAACCGGACGGTGAGTTTTCTGCAATTTCAGTTCCGACACTAGTCATTGCTGGAGAGAATGATCGCATCGCACCCGTGGCCGACCATGCCTTGCCTC
>Ga0307995_1000151_pt1 | contig 49265 bp, 43 predicted proteins | sample EllFjometagen262_FD_203132 | JGI IMG/M metagenome (GOLD analysis project Ga0307995, IMG submission 203132) | Marine microbial communities from Ellis Fjord, Antarctic Ocean - #262 | ecosystem: Environmental > Aquatic > Marine > Unclassified | place: Southern Ocean | collected 2014-11-02 | reverse complement strand
GAGTCGTCTAAAGTATAAAATACCAAAAGTTTCGGAGGATTGGCAGAGCGGCTTAATGCGCACGCTTGGAAAGTGTGTAATCGGTTAAACGATTCGTGAGTTCGAATCTCACATCCTCCACCAAACTTAATTCTTATTTTAATCAGTCTATAAGTGGTAAGAGCTTATCGAGAGAGTCTTTTGCATTCCCATAGAGCATCCTTGTATTCTCTTTAAAAAATAATGGATTTTCTATTCCAGAATAGCCAGTTCCCTGACCCCGTTTGGAGACAAATACTTGTTTAGCCTTCCAGCATTCTAATACAGGCATGCCTGCAATTGGGCTGTTTGGGTCTTCTTGAGCAGCTGGATTCACAATATCATTAGATCCAATTACAATAGCCACATCGGTATCTGGGAAGTCATCATTAATCTCCTCCATCTCCATAACGATATCATAAGGTACCCGTGCCTCGGCTAGAAGCACATTCATATGACCTGGTAAGCGCCCAGCTACTGGATGGATTGCAAAGCGAACATTTTTTCCCTGAGCTATTAACTTACGAGCTAATTCAGACACTGATTGTTGAGCTTGGGCAACAGCCATACCGTAACCTGGGATTATTATAATACTTTCAGCTTCATTTAATACAGAGGCAACACCGTCTACATCAATAGAGACCTGCTCTCCATTAATCTCCATTTGAGGGCCAGATGAACCACCAAAGCCTCCAAGGATTACGCTAACAAAGGATCGGTTCATGGCTTTACACATGATGTAGGATAAAATAGCGCCTGATGATCCTACTAAAGCTCCAACAACAATCAAAAGGTCATTGCCAAGACTAAACCCAATCGCAGCAGCAGCCCAACCTGAATATGAATTCAGCATCGATACAACTACCGGCATGTCTGCACCACCAATACCCATGATAAGGTGGTAACCGATAAATAAAGCCATGACCATCAGAATGATCATCGACAATAACTCACCAGAATTTACATACCAAGCTACAGATAATACTGACACAATGGCTGCAGTTGCATTAAGAAAGTGACCCCCAGGAAGTTTGATAGCTTCTGAAGTTACTTTGCCTGCTAGCTTGCTATAAGCAATCACTGAGCCTGTAAAAGTAACAGCACCAATCCAGATACCCAAAGCTGTCTCAACACGAAGAATGTTTATCTCTACAACTGACTTTTTAGCAAGTAGCCCTGAAAACCCTTCAAGCATTTTCTTGGCAGTATCATCCATAGAAGCAATATTGACAAGTTCAAAATATGTGTTAAAGCCCACAAATACCGCGGCAAGTCCAACCAAAGCATGCATGCCAGCAACTAACTCTGGCATTTCAGTCATTCCTATTTTTGACGCTAAAAGATAACCTATCAAACCACCTGCTGCAATCAGAGCCAGTGAGAGCCACCAATGCCCTAATCCAGGACCTAGCAGGGTGGCAGATACAGCTAAGGCCATTCCAGTAATACCATACCAGACGGCACGTTTTGCGCTTTCCTGACCAGACAGCCCACCAAGTGATAGAATAAATAACACCGATGCAAGAACATAAACAGCAGAAGTAAACCCTATTTCCATGATGCCAGCCTCATTAAGATTTCTGGAACATGGCAAGCATGCGCCTGGTTACAAGGAAGCCACCAAATATATTGATACCAGCAAAAAACACTGATATCGCAGCAAGAACCATTACTATAGAGCTGGATGAGTTTATCTGAAGTATTGCTCCCAATATTATGATTGATGAAATCGCATTGGTCACAGCCATCAATGGCGTATGAAGAGAGTGGCTAACATTCCAAATAACTTGAAAACCAACAAAAACAGATAAGATAAAAACAATAAAGTGCTGCATAAAACTTGCTGGAGCATAGCTTCCAACTAAGAATAACAATGCGCCTCCAACTAAAAGCAATATAACTTGGTTTTTAGTCTGTTTTTTAAACGCTACGACCTCATCAGCTCGAACCTCTTCAGGGGTTTTATCAGGAACCCTTGCTTTTTGAATAGTAGCAATAGCTTGTACTTTTGGAGGTGGAGGAGGAAAAGTAATCTCTCCATTATGCACGACCGTTGAACCGCGGATGACATCATCCTGCATATCATGAACTATCACTCCGTCTTTATTGGGAGTCAAATCTTCAATCATATGGCGAATATTACTGGCATAAAGAGTACTCGCCTGAGCGGCCATCCGGCTTGGAAAATCTGTATAGCCAATAATAATAACGCCATTATCTGTAACAATGCGCTCATCAATAACAGTTTGTTTGCAATTTCCACCTTTTTCAGCAGCCAGATCAACTATTACTGATCCTGGTTTCATACTGTCAATCATATCCTTAGTCCAAAGCTCAGGCGCTTCTCGATTAGGAATCAAAGCGGTAGTGATAACAATATCCATATCAGGCGCAATCTCTCGGAACTTGGCTAATTGCGCATTAGTAAATTCAGGGGAAGACACTGCAGCGTAACCTCCAGTTGAGCCATCATTGGTTTGTTCATCTGCAAAATCTAAGAAAACAAATTCAGCACCCATAGACTCTACTTGCTCAGCAACTTCTGGGCGTACATCAAATGCATAGGTGATAGCACCAAGAGAGGTAGAAGTGCCAATTGCTGCAAGTCCAGCAACACCGGCGCCAACTACCAATACCTTTGCTGGTGGTACTTTACCAGCTGCTGTCATCTGACCAGTAAAAAAGCGGCCAAAGTTATTACCCGCCTCAATCACGGCGCGATAGCCAGAAATATTAGCCATAGAAGATAATGCATCCATTTTTTGGGCGCGACTAATACGTGGCACCATATCCATGGCGATAACGCTAGCCTCTTTAACTTTAGCCATTTCCATTAACACTTCATTGGCGCCTGGATAGAAAAAAGAGATTAGCGTCTTGGAGGATGAAAGTCTTTTGATTTCAGATTCACTTGGTGGCTGAACCTTAACAATTACATCACTTGCCTTTATAAGCGTTTCACCAGATTTGCAGATCTCAACGCCTACATCTTCATATTGCTTATCAATAAAGCCAGCTGCAATACCAGCACCCAATTCTACCAGGCACTCATGACCAAGCTTTTTTAGCTTAATTGCACTATCTGGAGTTAAGGCAACACGCTGTTCACCTGAAGAGGTTTCTTTAAGAGCTCCAATTTTCATAATTTTCGTCCTTGTGTGACGCGGCCTTTCACCTTATTAAAACTTTGTAAATCTATTACCAAATATTAAAATTCATAACCGGCACTACATTTCATTTGCTATATTTAAGTATTATAACATTTTATTAATAAAAGATATATATGTTTACATATATATGATAATAGTTGACCCAGTTTAATTAAATTAGAAATTCGTTATACCAATCTAAGTAAATAGGAAAACAAAGATGTTTTTGATAAATAAATTTTAGTTGAATAAATTGTAAATTATTAGAGCGATAAACTTAAAAATATTATGGTTTAATCTACCCCATAAATACAAAAGAGAGCAAAGATTTGTCTTGCCTCAATATATTTAATCACCTTTACCGGGCTTCTCAGAAAATAAGTGCATCTTTCCATCTGGAAAATTATCCGGGTGATATTTTTCATGTTCTGGGTCTGGGCCGCTATTTTCAGTAATAACTGGCCAATTCATATCAGTACTGTATTTTCTATTGAACTCTAACCATTTAATGCCAATTGGATCAGTATCAGGCAATATAGCCTCAACAGGGCACTCTGGGACGCAAACATCACAATCAATGCACTCATCTGGGTTAATCACCAGTGTGTTTTCACCTTCGTAAAAACAATCTACTGGGCACACTTCAACACAATCTAAGTGCTTACATTTGATACAACCATCGGTTACTACATAGGCCATTTGGCTTTCATCCAATAATAGAAACAAAAAATAATTCTGTATTAATTTGAACACATTATATAAAGGATAAAAACATGAAATACAACAAACATCAAAAAGAGTACAATTAAGGAGAAATAGCTTGACTTCAACTAGCGGAGATAACTATGAAAAAACAAAATGTAGAGCCAATAAAAAAGAATGAAAAATTATCATTGCAAGAAAAAGCAATAAAGGCCACGAATGCAAGGTCAGAAGAGTCAGAAATTCATAACTCTCAATGGAATCCAGGTTCTTTAAAGAGATTAGACAAGGCTTTGAAAGAAGAGAGTTAAATTTTAATTGCATGGTGATTAATTAAGAAACCATGGTTCCACTTTAGATCTATATTGATTTAAAATGATTCGCCGTATCAATTACCTTAATTGCCTTTCCAAATGAACTCCTTAATCATTAAATTTCAAAATCAACTTAATGGGCTATTTCCTGGTTTAATTGTTGTTGGGACAATTGCAGCAGCAGCAGGCTTTCTAAGCCTTCACTATAAAGCGCCAGTGATGCTCTTTGCACTTCTTATTGGTATTGCCTTTAACTTTCTCTCAACGGATGAGCGCTGCGCTCCAGGCATAGAATTCTCAAGCAAGAAGATTCTTCGCTTTGGTGTTGCATTATTAGGCTTTAGGGTGACGTTTGATCAAATCTTAGGTCTTGGTACAAATGTACTACTGCTTGTTCCTATACTTGTGCTTTCGTCAATTGCAATTAGTTGGTTTATAGCAAAATTGATGGGTAGGCGCTATCTATTTGGACTTTTAACTGCGTGCGCTGTTTCTATATGCGGCGCTGCAGCTGCGCTTGCTGTCGCATCTGTCCTTCCTAATTGGAAAGACAGGCATCGCGACACTTTGTTTGTCGTTGTATGCGTAACAGCGTTATCAACCTTCGCGATGATTGCTTATCCTATATTGTTTTCAGTGGGAGGCTTCAGTGACGTTGAAATTGGGATTCTTATTGGGGCAACCATTCATGATGTTGCTCAAGTAGTGGGAGCAGGATATGCGGTATCGAATGAAACCGGTGATGTGGCTACCTTTATTAAGTTACTTAGAATTTCAATGCTTCCATTCATTGTTATCATTATTGCACTTTTATTAAAGGGTGATGATGAGCTTGGGACTATTAGTCCTAAGGCCTTTCCTTGGTTTGCTCTTGGATTTGCCTTATGCTTAATTGTCAATAGCAGTGGGTTTATACCTACAATTCTTTCAAGTTTTCTTGCCGATGTCTCGCAATGGTTTTTAGTGTTCGCCATAGCAGGGCTTGGCGTTACCACGTCACTTAAATCGATGATGGAGTTAGGCGGCAAATCAATCGCACTTATGGTTCTGCAGACTCTTGCTTTACTCGCTATTGCAATCATTGCTGTTTCAACAGACTATATATAAGTTTATTGGCTTATATAGCTACTGAAAAAAGTAAATTGACGTCTTCTCTTTAGCATATTTAGCTTGCTTTATAGCTTTCACAGTTATGTCTTAGCCCTATAGCTTCGTGTGCGTGATGAGCTTCACGCTACCTTCAGATTATGATATATTTTCATAAAGTTTACACAGAAGGCGTTATATGGACTTCAGCTTACAATTATCAGCCTATTATCCAGATAAATCTTATGGTGGAGATTGCTTGTATGCCGACATGCTTGAGCAGGCTGTATTAGCTGATCGATTGGGTTATGGCGCAGTTTCTCTGACTGAGCATCACTTTATTAATATTTTACTTATGCCAGCGCCCTTGCAGTTTGCCGTCAAAATTGCAGCGCACACCGATCACGTAAAGATTATGACCTCGATTGTTGTACTGCCGATCCACGATATGCGCACCTTTGCCGGCGAAGTTGTTGTAGCAGATATTTTCACTGAAGGGCGCCTCATGTTAGGGGTTGGGCGCGGTGCTTTTGCATATGAAATTGAGCGTTTAGGTGTGCCAATGTCAGAAACTCAAGAGCGCTTTGATGAGTCCTTAGAGGTGCTCCAGGCGCTATTAACTGAAGAAGAGGTTTCGTGGGACGGGAAGTATTACAAGTTTGATCCTATGACTATTATGCCTCGTCCTGTAAGGCAACCAAACCTTATGATGGCGGTCATGAATCCTGAGGGAATTTATCAGTGCACTAAGCGTGGCTTTCACATTCAAACAACTCCGCTCGCTGGTAATCACCAGTTGCTAATGGGCCAGGTAGATGGATTTAATCGTGCGAAATCTGAAATGGGCGACAAAGGACGTGATTTAACGCTATCATTGTCGCGCCTTGCTTTCGTTTCTGATAACGCAGCGGATCGCTGGAAAAAGGTTGAACAAGCGCATGATTACTACAGCCGCTTTGATAACGTATATACAGGGCCAGGCATCGTTGAAGGCGGCATGATAAAGCCATTACCGCGAGCGCAGTCGATTGAAGAGCTTGATAAGAGCCTGTTGATTTGTACGCCACAGCAAATGATTGATGAGCTATCGGTGTATTCTGATTTGGGAATAGACCGGGTAATTTTGAATATGAATTTTGGAGCGGAGCAATCTGAAACGCTAGATAATATTCAGCGTTTTGCAGAAGAGGTGATGCCTCATTTCACAACACAAACTCAAAAGAAGGAGATATGATGCCAATAATTCGCGTAGAAATGTTTAAAGGTCGGAATGCGTCCGAGAAGAGGGCTCTAGTAAAAGAGCTTACCGCAGGGTTTGTGAAAACTTGTGGCGGCACCACTCAGTCAGTTCAAATTGTTATTACTGATGTGGATAAAGGAGATTGGGGTTCTGGCGGTGAACTGTGCTCTGAGAAATTTCCAGACTAGGCTGAAGACATGACGGAAGTAATTGATTGCGAGTACACGATTGAAGGTAGTGGTCCTCCGCTATTTTTAATTCATGGCATAGGCGCAGCCCGTGACGCATGGCGCTTCATTGTGCCAATCTTGCGAGATCATTTTACGATTGTAACCTATGATTTGCGAGGACATGGCGCTTCACCCATGCCCAGCGATGAATTTGGGCTGAATGAATTGGTTGATGATTTGGAGCGCGTTCGAGAGCGAACTGGATTTGAAAAAGCGCATTTTTCAGGCCACTCACTGGGCGGGATGATTGGCCCGGCATATGCCCAGAAATATCCAGATAGGGTGTTGTCACTTGGGTTGCTATCTACTGCTGCAGGGCGCACACAGGACGACAGCGCTAAAGTTAACGGCGTTGTAAAAGCGATGGAAAATCAAGGCATAGCAAGCGTACTGGAAACGCTCACAGATCGTTGGTTTACGGACGCATTCATCGCGTCAAACTCAGCTATTGTTCGTACCCGTTTGGACCAAGTAATTTCAACAAATCCAGACGTATTTCTGAATGTTTTTCGGATTTACGCCAACGTTGAGATGATGCCTTGGCTGCATAAAGTGGATTGTCCTTGCTTAGTTTTAACTGGTGAAAATGATGGTGGGTGTAATCCTCGCCTAAACAAGGGGATTGATTCGGCATTGCCAAATTCAAAACTGGTTATTTTGCCAAATTATAAGCACTCTATTTTAATCGAAGCGCCCAATATTGTTGCCGCAACTATGCTTCAGTTTATTCAAAATTTGAATAAATAGCAGATTAATTAGCGCATTCCACGATGCTTTTTAATGAGCTCGTAAGCGCTAATGATTTCTTGGGTTTTGTCATTGGCTATTTTTATCATCTCTTCAGGCAGCCCTTTGGCAACTAACTTGTCTGGATGATGCTGTGCTAATAATCGTCGGTAGGCTGTTTTAAGTTCTTTGTCAGTTAAATTTTTATCCGCACCCAATATCACGTAGGCATCGTCAACTGTTAGTTGGTTGGTATTGTTGTTGGTCGCAGAAAATTGCTGAATAAGCCTCTCTAATTCATAAACAGGAAAGTTAAGTTTTTGTGCGATATACTTAAGCGCATCATGCTCTTCAACATCAAACACACCATCAGCATAGGTGGCCTGAATTTGAATTTCAAAAAACATGCGTAATAAATGTGTGCGCCTATGACATTCAGCGCGGAATTGTTCAAGCACCTCGTCTAGGTTGAAGCTATTATCTTTGCCTTGGTTGAATAGCTCTTTTGCAACTTTTTGCATATCTTCTGATAGTTGCATATGTTGCATAACTTGTTGCGCCAAGAGAATTTCAGACTTTGAGACCTTACCGTCGACTTTAGCAATGTAACCCATGACTGAAAATACGCCACTAAAAAATGCCGCTTGAACGCGCTGCTGGTCACCTGGATGAAAGACTTTAGAGGACCGGCCAAAACTAGACTTACCTTTAGAAAAATTACCCGCAAAGGCAACACCAAGCATTGCACCTAGAGGTCCACCAATCATAAAACCTACTGCGCCACCTATAACTGTTGTCCACCAACTCATGCTTACTTCTCTTTTGTAATTATAAAATTAAACTATATTTTGAATCAAACTTTGAAAATTGCAAGGCTAAGTTGAAAACATTTAAAGTAAAAATGCTCTCTTGTGAAAAAAAGTATTAATAATTAAAATCGATTTGTGAAACTGAAACGGCGCCTTCAGCGAGTCAGCCCATTTGGCAAATTTACAATTTTTTAGGTAATTCGATGTGAACAAAAAACTACGGTGATCGTCATTAGCTGAAGTAGTTGCCGCGCAAGCAAACAACAATAAACAGGCTAATTGATTCATAGAGTTATTTTGTAGTTCAGCCTAAAACGAAACTTTGGTTGTGAAGGTGTTAATACCTTAGGAGAAGGCAGAGCAGTGGCATATTCGCTAGTATTAATCGTTTTGACTGTTAACTCAATAATTTTAGAATTGTCATCGCATGTAATCTTTCTTGCGTACATTTCTTCAGAAATATTTTCAGGAACTGAGGGTGCATCGAGCCATCTACAAAAGTCTTCACTAGACCAGTCGTCAAAATAATTGCCTTGTGCAAGGCCGATATGACTACTTAAGAATACGACTAATATATAATTTTTCATAGTGTTAATTATAAATAAGGATTGTGAAGTTTAGATGCAGATTAGAAGTTAATTCTATAAAAATTAAAATCAAATTCAGTTACTTCCATCCTTGAATCCAACAATCACTGTCCTTTAATTCTTCCCAATTAATTTTCTGAGATCGACGCGAAATAATTGCCTCAATTAAACAATGGATAACGATGTTACTTTCATCCAACTCTAGCTCAGTAACAAGGAAGTGTTTCTCTTTACTAATTGGGTTAACAGCTGTCCATTTACTATTTAATAACTTTTTCACGTTTATGCTGAGCACTTTTATATTACCAGCGATTATGTACGTCAGGCTTAATAAGCTCATCATAAATAGAGTTAATCGAGGGCAGTAAGGATGAAATTTCATCCAAATCTGACGCTTTTAAGTTCATCAGAGCTTGTGATTCATTTTTTGCACCTGGAATAACAACGCTTACCTCGTCGTGCATTAAAATCCATTTTAAGGCTAGATCTGCCAATGAATAATTATCAGGAATTAAGCCTTTTAATTTCTCAACTGCCTCGAGTCCTTTTTCAAAATTAACTCCTGAGAAGGTCTCGCCAACGTCAAACGCATCTCCATTGATGTTGTAATTTCGATGATCGTTTTGAGGAAATTTAGACCCTTGATTCATTTTTCCAGTGAGTAGGCCACTGGCAAGTGGGACCCTTGCAATAATACTAACATCTCTCTTAGCCGCTTCCTTAAAAAAAGTTTCAGCAGGTTTTTGCCTAAATATATTAAATATAATTTGGATGCTTTTAACATTTTGAAATTGAATGGCATCCATCGCCTCGGATACCTTTTCAACGCTCACGCCGTAGTTGGCTATTTTGCCTAGCTTGACGAGTTCATCCATCATTTCATAGGTTTCTTTTTTAGGGCAAATTTCACTTGGAGGGCAGTGCAGTTGAAGCAGATCAATGCAATCAACACCTAAATTTGTTAGCGATCTATCAATAAATTTTTCTATATTTTTAAGGTTGTATCCTTCAGGTGTGTGAGGGTTTAATCGTCTTCCAGCTTTTGTAGCAACAAATATTTTTTCTGAGGTTGATTTTATAAGCTCACCAACAAATTTTTCGCTTCTGCCGTCACCATAAACATCCGCAGTATCAAAAAAATTGACGCCATTATCTAAGGAAGCTTTAAGGACTTCTCTTGCATCTGTAGCCGTCACATCTCCCCATTCTGAGCCTATTGCCCAGCAGCCAAGGCCAATTTCAGATACCTTCCATCCTGTATTCGAAAAATCTCTATATTGCATTTTGAATGATCCCAATTAAAAACTACTTTATACCACCAATACCTTTAGGAAGAGGTTTTTAATTCAACAAGCGCCTTTAATCCAATTTCGATTGTGCTAGCAATGGCCGCGTCATAGTTAATGACTGCATCACTCTCAGTTGAAGTGCTAATCACTGTGCAAATTGTTCCGGCGTGATACCCCATTTGACTGCATAGATGAAACAATAGGCTGGACTCCATTTCCATGTTCAGAACTTTAAGCCCATCTAAGTTTAGCTCTGAAAGGCTACCTTTGATGTCAGGAAGGGTGTTTTTTAGTCCAACAATGTAACGCGAGGACGGCCCATAAAAACCCGGCGAAGATACAGTGATACCAACGCCATATGATGCGCCAGACTTCTTAGCTTGGTTTGCTAGCGCTTTTGTTACTTCAGGTGATGCTTTGGACGCATAGGGAATAATTTTTCCCTTGAATCTTGATGTATTAGCTGCAGCATCGGTTAGGATTTTTTCAGCTGAAGACTCAATTCTTTCAATCATTTCATCTTCCGGCGCCTGATCGTAATAAACACCCGTACTATCAAGGCCGAGCGCGTACGAGGCAATCGCAAGAGTTCCAGGCTTAATATCTGGCTGAACGCCTCCAGATGTTCCAAGCCTTATGAAAGTCATCGGCGTGGAGCCGCTAATGCGCGTGCTATTTTTAAGATCAAATTCATGAGCTATGTAGGCCTCAACAAGAGCGATTTCAACATTATCTGTTCCAATTCCTGTTCCGATTACAGATACGTCAATGCCTTTGTACGTTCCCGTAAAGGTTAGGTATTCTCTATTTGAAATTTCGCGATCAATCGTATCAAATTCTTGGGAAACGCGGACAGCACGAGCCGGATCACCAACGATAAAAACATTATCAGCAAGGTCTCCTTTTCTTATGCCTAAGTGATAGAGGCGCTCATTAACGATAACTATTTCAGATTTATCAATGTTCATGATAAATTCAAGCTACAGAACAAATGTGATTGTAAGACAGTTTTTTTCATAAAATTATTATATTTCTTTTTTTGATTCAGTCAAATTCTAAATTTTCTTTGAACTAATTAGGCTATTATTAATTTATATAGAATCAGTATATCAAGATAGTTTATGCACAGTAAAAAATCCATCAAAAATACAAAATGGCAGTTCTGGATTGATAGGGGAGGAACCTTTACAGATATTATTGGACAAAATCCAGCGGGCAAGATTATTACCCACAAGCTATTATCCGAAAACTCAAGGCAATACCCAGATGCTGCTATACAGGGCATTCGAGATTTGTTGAACTTAAAAGAGGGTAACGGAATTCCAATTAATCAAATTGACTCAATAAAAATGGGCACGACTGTAGCAACCAATGCACTTTTAGAGCGTAAAGGCGAAAACACTTTGCTTGCAATTACGAGTGGATTTGCGGATATTTTGCGTATTGGATACCAACAAAGGCCAAATTTATTTTCACTGGATATCAAGCTTCCAGATATGCTTTACTCCAAAATTGTTGAGATTGAAGAAAGAGTCGACGTCAATGGAAAAATACTTACAAAGCTTAATACGCTTAAGGCAGAACAACTACTAAAAAATGCTTTTGATGAAGGTTGTATGTCTATAGCCATTGTGTTGCTTCATGGTTATCGCTACCAAGAGCATGAAAAGCAATTAAGCCTCATCGCAAAAAATATTGGCTTTAAGCAAATTTCGGTGAGCCATAAAGTCAGCCCGTTAATGAAGATCATTCCTAGGGGCGATACAACAGTCGTTGATGCTTATCTCTCGCCAATTCTTCGTCGCTATGTTGTTCAAGTTAAAAATGCTCTTGGCTCTGTAAAACAAGACTCTGGAAAATTAATGTTTATGCAGTCCAACGGCGGCCTCACGGATGCAAATTATTTCCAGGGAAAGGATGCAATTTTATCTGGACCCGCTGGCGGCGTTGTCGGCATGGTTAAGACTGGCGAGAAGATAGGCCTTAAGAAGCTGATTGGTTTTGATATGGGAGGCACGTCTACGGATGTTTGCCACTATAACGGTGAATATGAGAGAACACTGGAAACAGAGGTTGCTGGCGTAAGACTTAGATCTCCTATGATGTTAATTAATACGGTTGCAGCCGGTGGCGGCTCGATTCTCCACTTTGATGGATCAAGGTATAGGGTTGGTCCAGACTCAGCTGGAGCGAATCCAGGGCCTGCTTGTTATCGCAATGGTGGACCCTTAACCGTTACCGACTGCAACGTAATGATTGGAAAGCTGAGTCCAGACTTCTTTCCAAAAGTTTTTGGGCCGAACGCAGACCAAAAGCTCGACTCAACCATTGTTTTTAAAAAGTTTGAAGCTCTAGCTAAAGAAATCACTTTATCAACAAACAAGGTGATTTCTCCAGAAGAGGTCGCGGAAGGGTTCTTGTCGATTGCAGTTGAAAGTATGGCAAATGCCATTAAAAAAATATCCGTTCAGCGTGGATACGATGTAAGCAACTATGCACTATCTTGTTTTGGTGGTGCGGGTGGTCAGCATGCCTGCCTAGTTGCTGACAGTCTTGGAATAAAGCAGATACACCTGCATCAATATGCCGGCGTTTTATCTGCCTATGGAATAGGGCTCGCAGACAGTAAAACAATTAATGACTTGGCAATTGAATCAACCCTAAATGATGAAATCATTAGTTCTCTTTCGAGCGGCTTTAATGAGCTAAAGAGTGATGGAAAAAAAGAGTTAATTTCTCAAAACCTAAACGAAGAGCTGTTTGACTACTTTAATCGCGTTTTCCTTCGTTACAACGGCTCTGATAGCTCTTTAGCTGTCCGATTTGATGACTATAAAGCAATGAAGTCGAGTTTTGAAAGTACCCATAAAGCTCGCTTTGGGTTCATATCTCCAGAAAAATCACTTATCGTTGAATCGATACAAGTTGAGGTTTCATGTCGCAGCGATCAGTTCGATACAGAGGAGATCCAGATTCAAACATTAAAAACCAAAACTCTAGCGACAAACGATGTTTTTATAGGCGGAGAAATACAAAAAACTATTTTTTATAACCGTAGCGACATTGCTCCTAATGACTTGATTTCTGGACCTGCTGTCATTATTGAGTCAACCTCAACAATCGTAATAGAGCCAGGCTGGCAGGGAAGCCTTAATGATAAAAATGATCTCATTTTAGAGAGGTCTGAAAAAATAAAAAGAGCGAGTGCGATTGGTACTAATGTAGACCCAGTAATGCTAGAGATCTTTAATAACTTATTCATGAGCGTGGCTGAGCAGATGGGGACAGTACTAGAAAATACTGCCTCCTCGGTTAATATCAAAGAGCGCTTAGATTTTTCGTGTGCTTTGTTTTCGCCAACCGGCGACCTAGTTGCCAATGCACCGCATGTCCCGGTCCACCTGGGCTCAATGAGTGAGTCCATTAAAACAATTATTCGTGAAAATTTTGACACTATGAGTCCAGGTGACGCATTTTTGATTAATGCTCCTTACAACGGAGGAACCCACTTGCCAGACATCACCCTCATTAAGCCAGTATACGATGAGCTTAGTGAGAAGGTAATTTTTTATGTTGCAACGCGTGGCCATCATGCTGATATTGGAGGAACAGTTCCGGGCTCTGCTCCGGCAAATTCCAGTCATGTCAAAGAGGAAGGAATATTAATTGACAACTTTACTTTAGTCTCGAAAGGCATCTTCCTTGAACAAGAAATTTATGATTTGTTGGGTTCAGGAGAATTTCCAGCACGCAACATTCAGCAAAATATTGCTGACTTAAAGGCGCAAGTAGCCTCTGCCGAAAAGGGCTCTCAAGAGCTATTAAAAGTTATTAAGAATTATGGACTGGATGTTGTTCATGCTTACATGAAGCATGTCCAAGATAATGCCGAGGAGTCTGTTCGTAGGGTTTTAGATGTTCTTAGTGACTCTAGCTTTACTTACAAAATGGATGACGGACACCAAGTTTCAGTTGCAATAAGTGTTGACAAAATAAAACGAAGTGCTACGATCGATTTTACTGGCACTAGTGATCAGCATCCCGGGAATTATAACGCTCCTAGCGCTATTTGCTACGCAGCAGTTTTGTATGTTTTTCGTTGCCTGGTGGATGATGACATTCCGCTAAATGCAGGATGCCTTAAACCGTTAAACCTAATAATACCAAAGCGCTCTATGATTAATCCAGAATACCCAGCAGCTGTGATCGCAGGAAACGTTGAAACATCACAGTACATTGTGGATGCTCTACTTGGCGCTTTAGGGGTTGTTGCAGCGTCTCAAGGGACTATGAACAACTTTATCTGGGGAAACGAGAGAGTACAGAACTATGAGACTATTTGTGGCGGCTCAGGAGCCAGTATCAATCAAGAAGGCTGCAGCGCTGTTCATACGCATATGACCAACTCTAGATTAACGGATCCTGAGGTTCTCGAATGGAGGTTTCCTGTAAGACTAGAGTCCTTTAGTATAAGAAAAAATTCTGGAGGCAAGGGATTAAAGAATGGCGGTGATGGGGTTGACCGAAGGATACGATTTTTAGAGCCGATGACGGTTAATATCATTACAGGGCACAGAATAGTCCCGCCTTATGGTTTGGCAGGTGGAAATTCTGGAGCCGTGGGAAAAAATTATGTAATTCATTCAAACAACAACATTACTGAGTTAAAAACGAAAGGACAAATTGAAGTCGTCAAAGATGATATTTTTGTCTTAAAAACTCCTGGCGGAGGTGGTTTTGGAAAGTCTGTCTCAGTTCAGCAAAACAAACCATAAAATTCTAAAAATTGGAGTCAAGCTATGGCAGTTCATTTTACGACTGAAGAGTTCAAAATAAGACAGAAAAATGTTATATCAGAGCTCAATAAAAAAAACCTTGATGGCATTTTAATGTTTCGCCAAGAGAGCATGTATTATCTGAGTGGCTATGACAGCTTTGGGTATGCCATGTTTCAATGTCTATACCTAGGGGTGGACGGAAAAATGGTTTTACTCACGAGGGCTCCAGACCTTGCACAAGCAGAGTTAACGTCAATACTCGATGACATTAGAATTTGGAAAGATGAAGCCGGAATGAATCCAGCCCAAAACTTAAAGCACCTATTAAAAGAACTTCACTGTGAAAATAAAAAATTGGGAATTGAGTATGACAGTGTGGGGTTAACTGCTCACAACTACCGACTTTTAGAAGCTGCGTTAAGGGGTTTTTGTGCGCTTGATGACGCATCCAACTTGGTCAACAAATTGCGCTATATTAAAAGCGAAAAAGAGCTTGAATACATTAGAACAGCGGCAACTCTTGCAGATGAGGCTTACATAGCCGGCATTGAGTTGACCCATGCGGGGGCTTTTGAAGGTGATATTTTGGCTGCGATGCAGGGCGCTGTGTTCAAGGGCGGAGGAACCTATGCTGGAAATGAATTCATAATAGGCTCTGGAGAGCACGCACTGCTTTGTAGATATCATTCTGGTCCAAGACATCTTAGTGAGATTGATCAAATGACACTAGAATGGGCGGGTTGTTATCGAAGGTATCACGCCGCTATGATGCGAACCGTTCTAATTGGTGAGGTGACTCAGCAACACCAAGATATGCATAGTGTCGCAACGCAAGCGCTTAAGGCGTGTGAAGATGCTTTAATTCCAGGCAACACGTTAGGCGATATCTTTTTAGCGCATGCAAACGTAATGGATAGTGGCGGCTACAGAGACCATCGATTGAATGCATGTGGATATACAATGGGCTGTGCTTACGCGCCAATTTGGGTGGATTATCCAATGATATACGAAGGCAATCCCATGGTAGTTGAAGAGAATATGGTCTTCTTTTTGCATATGATTATTATTAACAGAGATAACCGGCTTGCAATGTGCCCGGGTCATTCAGTGATTGTCGGAGCTAATGGAGTTGAAAGACTCAGTCAAACCGCGCTAGATTTGGAGGTAAGGTAAATTATGAAAACAATAAATCAAAATCAAGAGCCAATAGATGCGAAAGAACGGCGTGCTATTAAGCCAGTTATCTCTTACCCAATAGATAATTTGCCAAAATATGACGCAAGCCTTTACGCCAAAGCAAGGGATGAAATGAAGCTTGTTGAGTCAATAGTTATTCCTCCAAGAGATGCAAAAACGTTTGAGGTGCCTGCAGGTCATTTTTTTCGAATTGTCAGTGTCGATGGACCACAAGTTGGTGACTTAAATCTTTGGAATAAAGACAATATTAATGAGCGCTTTTTTAGTGGCAAAACGAGGGCCCTCTATGGGACTCATGTTAGCACTGGCGATAGACTGTATTCAAACCTTCCTTTTCTTAGGCCGATGGCAACAATAACTCACGACACCCTTGATTGGTATGGCTGGGATGATGATGGAGGTAGCGTTCATGACGTAATTGGAACGCGGTGTGACCCTTATACTCATATGGCTTTAAATGACGAAGAGTACCATCACTGTTGCCACTCAAACCTTTGTAGAGCTTTGTCTCATCATCATCAAAAAACAATTTCTGAAATAGAGTCGAAAGTTCATGACGTACTTAATGTTTTTATGTGTACAGGTTTTACAAAAGAAACTCATCAGTATTTCATGAAAGCTAGTCCTGTAAGGCCGGATGATTTTATTGAATTTTTTGCAGAAATAAACCTTTTAGGAGGACTATCAGCCTGTCCTGGAGGTGATTGTAGCTCAAGTCATTCAAGTGACTCTGCAAGATGTTATCCATTAAAAGTTGAAATTTATCAGCCAAAGATTGGAGATTTAAAGCAATGGACCCCACCTTCATTAAATGAATATTCTCGTAGCCATGGCATCCGTTAGAACCCGATTAAGATTAATTTGAATTAATAATTTATATTTATAAATAAAAAAATACCCCCCCCTTCTATTATTAGAAACTTGGAGATATTGTTATGAAAAGCAAAGCGTTAGAATGGTTTGGCGTTGTAACTGCAATTCTATATTCAATGCTAGTAGCGTTAAATATTGGAGTCGAATTTATGGGTTTCTTGTTGCTGTTAGTTTCATCCTTTTCAATTGGCTATTGGGCATACCTTGGGCGCCATAAAGGGATACTTTTTTTGCAATTTTTTTACGCGTCAGCAGGAATTATTGGAATGGTTAGGTGGTACTAAACTATTTCTAATTCTTAACTAAAGTTAACTAAGCCAATATAAAGTAATAATTCACTATGCCGTATGAATAAAGCCCAGTAAAAATTATATTAATCCATTTCAGCTGTTTTTCAGTATGAAGCCAAGCGCAGTAAACCCAAATCAAGCAAAAGGGGAGCCCAATAAACATGGTATAGGGATACAAATCATTAATGATAGCAATGGTACTAAGGATTCCAAGTACTAAAGCTAACCATTTTAAATGCTGTTCATATTTCGCAAATCGCATCTTTTCGAATCTAGATTTTAAAAAAAAATGAATTATATGTCAATTTGATCCTTTTAAATCTTTTATTTATTTTGTGCTTTAAAACTAATAAAGATGGCGTTCCTTATTAGTTATAAAAGCTTTATACATATGCACAAGATGCTATTCATAATCTTCAAATATTTAAACTGCTAAGAACACATATAAATTGGATTACAATGTAACTCGTTGAGTTATATATTTTTTTTAAATTATTAAGGAGAGTGGTTTTGAAATCAATACAAAAATCGCAGTCAAACAGATTGCAAAAAAAACTTTTAATCCCTTCAATCATTGGAGCGGTTTTTATTACGGCGATTGGCCTATTTAATAATCCTGTAATTGCTGACAATAATGGCTACGAGTTAACAATACTCCATACAAATGATTTTCATGCCCGTTTCAGGCCAATTAGTAAGTATGACAACACCTGCTCTAAAGATGACAATGTTGAAGGCAAGTGTTTTGGTGGAACAGCTCGATTAATTTCAGCAATTGAAGATGCTCGCCAGAGGCATTCAAATACAATACTTTTGGATGGCGGTGATCAGTTTCAAGGAACGCTGTTTTACAACCTATATAAAGGAAAGGTAGCGGCAGAAATGATGAATAAACTTGGTTATGACGGAATGGCTGTTGGTAACCATGAGTTTGATGATGGCCCTGAAACACTTAGAACCTTTATGGACACGGTCAATTTTCCTGTTCTTATGGCAAATGCCGATGTTGATATGGAGCCTGAGCTAAAAGGAAGATTAAATAAATCATCGGTAATTGAAAGGGGTGGCCATAAAATTGGATTGATCGGCGTCGTTACTGAAGATGTTGTTGATATATCGAGTCCTGGGGATAATATTATATTTTTGGATGCTATTTCAGCCGTTCAGGCTGAGGTCGATTCATTGACAGCATCAGGGGTCAATATAATTGTAGTTCTTTCGCACTCTTCATACGAAATAGATAAAGAAATTGCAGCAAATACCACGGGCGTTGATGTGATTGTTGGCGGGCATGATAATGCATATTTATCTAATATTAGTGATAATGCAAAGGGTCCTTATCCAACAGTGGTTAATGGCACACAAATCGTACAGGCTTATGCCTATGGTAAGTTTCTAGGTGAGCTTTCAGTTGTCTTTGATGGGGCAGGTAATGTAATATCTGCAACGGGTGAACCAATTACGATTGATGGTTCTATCATTGAAAATAGCCAAGTTGTAGCGCGCCTTGATGAATTAGAAAAACCAATAACCGAGCTTAAAGAGACTCTCGTTGGAAGTATCTCAAGCTCCTTAAATGGAAATAGAGATGTTTGTCGTGCGCAAGAGTGTGATATGGGTAATATGATTGCGGACGCAATGAGAGCGTCATCGATTGACAAAGGCTATTCAATAGCACTAATGAACTCGGGCGGAATCAGAGCATCTCTTGATGCTGGTGATGTGACGCTTGGCGAAGTCATGACTATTCTTCCTTTTCAAAATACTTTGGCGACCTTTAAAGTGACTGGAAAGCAGCTACTTGCTGCGATTGAGAATGGCGTTAGTCAGCATGAAGAAGGAGCAGGAAGATTTCCTCAGGTATCAGGAATGCGATTTACATTTGATTTATCACAACCTGCTAATGATGGAAGGGTGACTTCAATTGAAATTGAAGAGAGTAATGGCTCTTGGAGCCCATTAAATTTATATGGGACCTACGGTATGGTTTCTAATAATTTTATTCGCGGCGGTGGAGATGGATATAAAGTATTCAGATCTGCAACTGACATCTATGACTTTGGTCCTGATTTGGCAGACGTAATTGCGGATTTTGTTAGAGAAAATCCAGGTTATACTGGTTTTACTGATAATCGGATTACACAAGTTAAATAACCTAAAAGGGCCCCTAGCAGGGCCCTTTCTCATTACTCCTTATTTTAAATAACTTAAATAAGGTGTCAAAATAAACCATTACAACGTATCAAAAAAAACCATTATTAATTCCGGTGTATTTAATAATCTTTCAAGGTATATTTTTTCACTAGTGGCTAATGGTTAGTCATTGTTAATTTAATTTATTTAGGGAGTTCTTATGAGCGACATGAGTTTATTTTTACAAGCTGGCGATTTTGTTGGCGTTTCATTCTGGATTGTTTCTGTTGCGATGGTTGCTGCTACAGTATTTTTCTTTTATGAAGGTATGGCAGTAAACAAAGAGTGGAGACTGTCAATGACAGTTGCAGGATTGGTAACATTGGTTGCTGCAATTCACTACTATTATATGAGAGATTACTGGGTAGCTTCGGTTATCGCAGGAGCTCCTGATTCTCCAATTGTATACAGATATATTGATTGGTTAATTACTGTCCCATTATTAATGATTGAATTTTTCATCATCTTGAAAGCAGTCGGCGCTTCAGTGTCAACTAATTCTTTCTGGAGATTATTAGCTGGAACTATGGTAATGCTAATTGGTGGATTCGCAGGTGAGGCGCATTTAGTATCCGCTTCTGTCGGGTTTGTCGTGGGCATGATAGGTTGGGCAATCATCATCTGGGAAATCTTCGGTGGTGAGGCTAGTAAAGCAGCTGAGGCAAATGCAAGCGTAAAGACTGCATTCAATGCTCTTAGAATTATTGTTTTAGTAGGCTGGGCTATTTATCCTCTTGGATATGTCTTCGGATATATGATGGGAAGTGTAGATGCTGGAACTTTAAACATTGTTTACAACCTCGCAGATTTTATTAATAAAATCTTATTTGGTTTAATTATTTGGAATGTTGCAGTGCAATCAAGCGCAGCTGTCAGCAAGAAGAAGTAAGCATAACTTTACATAAGTTCATAAAAAGCCCTCTTCATTGAGGGCTTTTTTTTAGCTTTTTATTAATAGATCAAATTTACTACAGCTTATTCCTTCGACACCTTTCACTGCAATAGAGAACGTTCTCCCAGTCTTTACGCCATTTTTTTCTCCAGGTGAAGGGCTTATTGCAAGTTTTACAAATCTTCTCTAATTTCATTGAGTATGGGCCTTAATAAATTTTTCTGCCTCGCCAAAGATAAGCTCTTTTCTTTCTTGTGACATTCTGTCTAATAGTTTGGGTTGAAGGGATAATCTGGGGTTAGATTCATAAAACTTTCTATTCTTTTGAATGAACCTCCAATAAAGTCCATCAACTGCATTGCACCATTCACCTTTTTTATAGTTACTCATTTTAAGTAGGTAATTTGAACCGCAAGTGTAAGGCTTGGTAGACATTAGGCCACCATCAGAATAGGTTGCCATTCCAAATACATTTGGAACCATAACCCACTCGGAAGAGTCAATATACATCTCCATAAACCACCTATATATTTCTTTGGGATCAATTTCGCAAAGATTCATCAGGTTGCTTATGACCATAAGTCTAGGGATATGATGGTTGTATCCATCTTGTATCGCACCAATGATAGAATCATCTAAAGGCGCTATTCCAGTTGAACCTTCGTACCAGCTTGAAGTTAACTTGCCAGTATGGCCCCAATAGTTTTTATTTGATTGGTAGTCACCTTTTGTTTGATATACGCCTCTGATAAACTCACGCCAACCTAAGACTTGCCTTACAAAGCCTTCCAATGAATTCATGGGAATGTGATAAGTATCGGCGCTATCTAGAAGGGTTTGAATAACTTTTTGAGGAGACAAAAGCCCTATATTCATTGAGGCGCTGATGCAGCTATGAAACAAAAAGTTTTTGCCTTTCAGCATTGCGTCTTCATAAATACCAAAATTAGCCATTCTCTGCTTTAAAAAATCTTTAAATTGACTCTCAGCATCACGTCGATTAACAGGAAACCATGGATTATCAAGGCTTCCAGGGTGGTCATTAAAATGCTGCATAATGAGGCTACAAACTTCATCATGGTGTAACGATTGCTTATTATTTGGCAGATCAGGTATCAAAGTATTAGCAGGAATTTTTTTTCGATTTTCTGCATCAAAGGACCATTTACCGCCCAAAGGCTTGTTGTCTTCATCCATCAAAATGTTGAATTTTTTCCTTGCATGCTGATAGAAATTCCCCATTCTAAGGGCTTTTTTATCCTTCATTAGTGAATAAAGCTCTTCCCTAGAAAACAGAAACATTGGTGATTGGTGAACTTTAAACTTAACATTGCTCTTAGTTAAGCCTTCAAGTAATTCAGATTCAAAGGCCTTGTCTTCAATTTCAAATACATTTACCTGTTCTATTTCATTATCCAAAACGTAATCAACAAGACACTCTAGATAAGATTGATTTTCAATTCGATCATTTAAGGCAAAGTATCTAACAGAGATGTCCAAAGACTTAAGCTCTTCTTTGTACTCACGCATTGCACATAGAAACAAGTAAAGCTTGAGTTTGTGATGTTTTTCATAGCTGCAAAGATCAAAGTCTTCTGCCATAAAGACCTTATTACAGCCCAGCTCTTGAAGTAATTTGGGCTCAAAGAGTTGGTTTCCTAGAATTACAAACATGCTTTTCATTTATGCTTAATTTTAGTTAATTAATAGCTATGAAATTTTAAAGCATCAAGTCGTAAATAATTGATTTTATTCACTAAAAATTGTATAAAAAAACGGATTATAAGTTCACCAAGTCTTCACTATTTCTTTACGTACCATCTATATAATATTTTGGTTAAAACTAAAGTAAGAGAAAATTATGGATTCGTTTTTAAATTTCCTTGTACGTCAAAAAAAACTCGCACTATTATTTACGTTGTCAATTGTCGTATTAGGTTTTATGACGCTCCAAAAAATTCAGCGTGATACCTACCCAGTTATTGAATTTGATCGGCTCTCAATAAATACTTCTTACCCAAGCGCCTCTCCGAGGGATGTTGAGAAGAATATTACTAACGTAATTGAGAGCAAAATAAAGGGAATTTATGGAATCAAAGAGCTGACATCTACTTCATCTGAGGGGACATCTCGTATAAATATTGAAATTGATGAAGATGTTGATGACATTCAAGAGGTGAAGGCTAGCATTTCTGAGGCGGTCAATGAAATTGAAGACTTGCCAGAAGACGCTAATGACCCATTAGTAGTTGACAGGACAAGTACTGAGTGGCCAATCCTTACAATAGTAATCGGTGGAGATGACATCAATGTCGAGACTGCCAAAGCCATTGCCAATAATATTGAGAAAAATCTTTCTTTAATTGACGGTATTGCGAACATTAATATTGGTGGAGACTCTGAAAGAGAAGTACAAATAAGAGTTAATCCAGAAAAGCTTTTACAATACCAACTCTCTTTTGATCAGGTAAGGAGCGCCATCGCTGATCAAAATATACGCTCTGCTATTGGCGATAATAACCAAGGAAGAAACCAAAAAAATATCGTTATTATCTCTGAATATCAAGACAAAGAGTCTTTAGAGGACGTTGTTGTAAAGTCAAGCTATGATGGGCCAACAATTCTATTAAAGGACATTGCCTCAATTGATGAAGGTGAAATTGGTTTCAATACAATTACTCGAATTAATGGGACTAAGGGCTTCGTCCTCAAGGTTACAAAAACAGAAAAAGCAGACGTTATTAGAACCATTGAAAAAGTAAGAGAGACTTTGGATGTGCTTAAAGAATCATACCCTTCAAATATCAATTTAATTGTTACCGATGACAGATCAAAGCCAGTATCTAACCGATTAAATATTGTAACTAACAACGCCTTAGTAGGGCTAGCCTTAATTATGGTTGTTTTAGGCTTATTTTTATCTTTTAAGACTGCATTCTGGGTTGCTATAAGTATCCCTGTGACTCTTTTAGGGACGGTTGCTTTTCTTGGCTTTGTAGGCGAAACAATTAACTTAATCTCATTAATTGGAATGGTTTTAGTCTTGGGCTTAGTTGTTGATGACAGCATTATCATAGCTGAAAGTATTCACCACTATAAAGAAAAGGGGGGTGACGTCTATCAAAATATTGTTGATGGCTTTAAAAGGGTAATCATGCCTGTTGTGACGACTATATTAACTACAATCCTTGCAATATCAACCGTTCTAATAATGAGTGGAACGACCGGTAAATTTATATACATATTGCCTATTACTGTTATCTGCGCTTTAACATTCTCATTTCTTGAAGTGAGTATCGCTCTGCCTGCGCACATGTCTGGCAGTAAGGTCAGCAAACAAAAAACATGGTTTAAGCCTGTCGAAAGATGGTTTGAAAAAGTGCTAGTTGTAATCCTTAAGTGGCGCTTTATAGTTTTAAGTCTTTTTATTGCGCTTCTTGCATTCAGTGCTTATGTTGGTATGAAGGAAATTACTTATATTCAGTGGCCATCGAGCGGTACAAACTCGATAAATATGCGCATTCAAACGCCACTTGGAACTCCTGTTGAAACAACTGAGCAGTCCATCATTAAAATTGATAATATTATTATGGATAAGGTGGGTTCAAACCTAGACTTTTTTACGAGCACAATTGGTTCAAGAGCCTCTAATCGAGCATCGATTGCTATTACCTTGACGCCAGCGAATGATCGCGCAATCTCTGCTAAAGAAATTATTGAGATCCTTAAAGAAGAAACCAAGGATATTGAAGGGGTTTCAAGAATTAACTTTAGAACAAATAGAGGTGGCCCAGGCGGAGCGTTAGATATTGAGTTAAGTCTAATTGGAAGTAATGATGTTCAGCGTCAGGCCGCTGTTGACCAACTTGAAAAAATTCTTAGTAGTTACGACGGAGTCAGCGACATTGATCGTGATGACGATTTGAGTAAAAATCGAATTGAAGTCTTGTTGGATTATGAATCAATGGCAGGGTTAGGAATTCAGTACCAGCAGGTATACAGTCACTTAAGAACCATATATTCTGGAATGGATGTTTCTGATGTTGATTTTAATAACACCAAGCTAAGCGTCAAAATGTATCTTGGAGACAGCAATTATTCGGATGACTATATTACGAAAACCTCTATCAGAAATAATCAGGGAAGGATGATCCCAATGTCTCAATTTGCAAGTGTGGTTGAGACTCCAGGTGATCCAAACTACAAGCACTTGAATGGTGAGCGAGTTGTTAAGGTAAGTGCGGCAGTTGAAGACTCAGTAACCACTGCTCAATCTGTCTCAAAAAGAGCACTTGAAGAGCTTGATTTGATTAATAATTTTCCTGAAGTTCGTGCAATAGAAGGGGGGAGCTCATTTGAAGCAAAAGAGGCTTTAAGTGATTTTACTTTGGCACTAGGGTTTGCCGTCTTTGGTATATTCATGTTAATAGCGCTTCTTTTTAATTCATACTCTCAGCCGTTGTTAGTTATTCTTAGTATTCCTTTTGCTTTGATTGGCGTAGTTTGGGCTTTCTTCTTTCACTCTGAGCCATTTAGTTTTTTTGTTTTATTAGGGGTCTTAGCACTAGTGGGAGTTGTGGTAAATGATTCTTTAGTAATGATTAGCCACCTTAATTTTATTAAGCAAAGTCAAGACAAAGATAGTTCTTCAATCCAGTGGATTGCGATGGGTGCTAAAGACCGACTAAGGGCAGTAATATTAACGACCCTTACAACGCTCGCAGGTGTCTTGCCGCTTATCTATGGTTTTGGAGGTAAAGACGCATTCTTGCAGCCAATGGTTATGGCGCTAGGGTACGGCTTACTATTTGGTACTTTTGTTACTTTGATACTTCTTCCTTGCCTTTATTCTTTAAACTTAGACTTAATTAACTGGATTAAAAAAATAAAAAATAGTCTATTGAAAACATGACACCCAAACAAAAGCACTATGTCTTTGTAATTGGTGGGGCCAATATTGATCTTCAGGGGTCTAGTGATAACCCGCTTTTATTAAAGGATTCAAACCCAGGTGAAATATCAATGTCTTCAGGAGGTGTTGGAAGAAATATTGCTGAGAACATGTCTAGGCTCGGCATACCAACAAAAATATTTTCATATGTCGGATCTGATGCTCTTGGAAATTTTTTAATTGAGTCTACTCAAAAAGCGAATGTCGACACTTCATACATAAATAGGCATCCCACATTGCCAACCAGTCAATACCTGTCAGTGCTGGATGATAATAACGACATGCTGGTGTCAATCTCAGACATGAGAATTATTAATGAGATGTCAATTGATGACATTAGAAGCCGAAGCAATGTCTTAAATCAAAGCTCTGTTATCGTTATTGATACAAATGTCCCTATTGATGTCATTAAGTACGTTACTGAAGAATTTAGCCATATTCCGATATTTTTAGACACAGTATCGATTGCAAAAGCATCAAAGATAAAGCACCTTATTGGGAAATTTCATACTGTTAAGCCAAACAAGTTGGAGTCGGAGCTAATTACTGGCATTAAAATTACAGACCAAAGCTCGATGTTAAGTGCTGCAAAGAATATGTTTGATAAGGGATGCAAACAAATCTTTATTACTCTTGGTGAAGAGGGTGTCTTTTATTATGATGGAAATGATTATGGGATGTTTAATCAAAAAAAGATAGACGTAGTAAGTGCAAATGGAGCGGGAGATGCCTTTGTGGCTGGAATGGTTTATGGTTTTTTAAATTTAAATGGCATTAAAGAAACAGTAAAATATGCATCAGCTGCTGCGCTAATTGCATTAAAAAGCAAAAATACCATTAGCGACCAGTTATCACTAGAAAATGTAGAACTATTATTAAAGGAACAGAGCAATGAAGCTAAATGATTACTTAGATTTTCACCCAGATGTTGAAAATGCACTAAAAAACAACTTGCCAATTGTTGCTCTTGAGTCTACGATTATCTCTCATGGGATGCCTTACCCTAAAAACATTGAAACTGCGTTAATGGTTGAAGAGACGGTTCGATCGAATAATGCCGTTCCAGCAACAATTGCAATTATTAAAGGACGCCTAAAAATAGGCCTTACTGAAAAAGAAATTGAATTTTTAGCAACTAATGATGAGATTAAGAAGATTTCAAGGCGCGACCTAGCCGTTGCTGTGTCTCAAAAACTTTCAGGCTCCACAACAGTTGCATCGACAATGATTATTGCAAATCTTGCCAATATAGCAGTGTTTGCAACAGGTGGGATAGGAGGTGTTCATAGAGGTGCTGAAACAACGCTCGATATCTCTGCTGACCTTGATGAACTATCAAGGACGAACGTTTGTGTTGTTTGTGCAGGAGTGAAGTCAATACTAAATATTGGACTAACTCTTGAATATCTAGAAACCAAAGGCGTACCAATTATTGGCTATAAAACCTCAGAAATGCCAGCTTTTTACTCCACAAAATCAGGATTTAATGTTGACTATAGAATAGATGCTGCAGATGATATTGCAGATATATTAAAGACCAAGTGGGACCTTTCTATTAATGGGGGTGTTTTGGTAACGAACCCTATTCCAGTAGCCGATGAACTTGAATTAAGTGTTATGAATGAGGCGATCAATCAGGCCATCATTGAAGCTGAAAATGAAAAAATTACAGGCAAAAAAATAACACCCTACTTACTGTCAAAGGTCAACGAAATAACTAAAGGTAAAAGCCTAAATGCGAATATCAAATTGATTAAAAATAATGCAAATTTAGCAGCAAAAATTGCAGTACATTTTGCAAAGAAAGACTAGTTATTTTTTTCTCGAACGAAAAAATTAAATAAAAGAATAAGGCCTACAACAAAAAGTATAAGTAATATAAGTATACCTCGGTCAGATTCAAGAAAATTATTCACAAAAGTTTTTGATGAGTTAACAATTCTGATCTTAGATTTGTCTTGAGTGTTTTCAGCAGCAATTTGATTGCTAGTTTTTAATAGGCTTTCCTCAACTTCTTCTTTCTCTACTTCATCAGGCTGAGGTGTCTCTGAGATCTCATCTTGCAGAAAGGTAGGAGTTTCCCCTTCATTAAGTGAGTTCAAGGGAAGGACCTGATCTCGATCGTCGCCTCCTGCGTATAAAAAGCTGACAAAAAAGAATGATGTAAATAGGATTAAAAGTGTTTTTTTCATAGAACTTGTAATAATATACCTTTAGTCAAAAATAATCATAAATTTTAGTTAATAAATTGAGGATTAATTAATCCAATTCTGTTAATATATTGATTAACTTAACTGGAGAAAATTATGGCAACTTACGAATGTAGTAATTGTGGAATGGGCGTTAATGCTACCTGTGCTAAATGCGATGAACCCCTTGTAGATGATGTACTTAAACTAGATGATGGCGGTGAAGTTCAAATTTCAAAGTGTCCAAATGGACATGGTAAAATTAAATCGCCAATGTGCTGCGGCAATGATATGAGCTGCGCGATTTAATATTTTTTTTAAACGTATTTCAATAACACCCCTAGTATTAACACTTTTACTAGGGGTTTTTATTGGTTAATCATTTAAAATATTGACCTCTATGAAAAACTTACTTACTCCAGAGCAAGTCAATCTATTTAAGCGCGATGGTGCGGTCCTGATTAAGGGTAAATTTGATAAATATTGGATAGATAGCTTAACTAGAGGTATCGATGAAGATATTAAAAACCCCAGTCCAAGGTTTGAAAGGCACACTAAAGATTTAAATGCGCCTGGTTACTTTGAAGATTTCTGGACCTGGGATCTTTATAAGGACTTTAAAGACTTTGTTTTTAACTCACCAACAGCAAAAATTGCATCCGAGCTATTAGAAGCTAAAAAAATAAACTTAGTAATGGACAACTGGTTTTTTAGAGAAGCGGGATCAAAGTCTGGCGCTCCTTTTCATCATGATATCTCCTACTTTGACTTTGAAGGCTCAATGTGTGTCCTATGGCTACCCCTTGAGTCCGTTAAAAAGGAGGAGGGTATTGCTTGGATTAAAGGATCACATCTTTGGAATAAACTTTTTTTAAGAACTCGATTTAATGAAGGTCACCTGGTTGATGGAGAGGCTGGCATAGTTAACGGAAAAACTTATGAAATAACGCCAGACATTCTCAATAATCAAGAGAGTTATGAGTTCCTTCAATGGGATCTTGAATTGGGTGATTGTGTATTTTTTGACATGCGAACGTTGCATGGAAGCCTAAATGAAGTAACACCAAAGAAAGATATTCATCGATACACCTTAAGAATGGCAAAAGAAGGCTCTAGGGTTGAGTATCGAGGGAATTGGGCCCAAGATGAAAGGTCAATTATGGAGTCCAGCGGCTATAAAAATGGTGATGATTTAGGTGGTGAAATGTTTCCAACTTTATATAAAGAGATATAATTATGCATAACTTAGGATTAACATTAGCTTAAAAGTCTGCTATTAAATAACAACTCTCCTAAAAAGCGTCCAGGCATTAGCGTAAAAAACCCTGCAATTATTAAACCACCAACATAAAGATAAATCATTAAATAGCGATGTTTTTTTTGTTTCACCTTTTTTTATTGCAATATAGGCTGCTGGGCACGTATAGATCGTCAATATACATAATAAATGTATAAGCCCAAAATGATTTAAAAGCAATCTTGGGCCAGCAAATGCCGGAATAAATAGTGCAATTGATGCGGTGGTAAACATCAATAATAAGTAGATTTTTCCAAGAAATTTATGCTGAGAAGAGCCTTTTTGCCTAATCATCATATAGGTTCCAATTGCAAATGCCGGCAGAATTGTTGCTAGGTGTGCATATACAAGTGGGTAATAATTTAAAGGATATTCAATCATTATTAAACCACCAAAAAGAAACTAATAGCTTGCTTTAAATGGTTTTTAAAGCGCTAATCAGGTTGCTAACATCCTCGTGGGTGTTGTAGTGAACCATGCTTGTCCTAACAACTCCATCATCAACATTAATCCCTAGTGCTTTTAGACAACGCCATGCGTAAAAATTATCGTTTCTAGTTGCTATGCCATTTTTGACGAGCTCACTACTAACATCCTTTGACGATTTATTTTTAATCGTAAAGGCAATCGTAGGGGCCCTGTCTTTATTGCTTATTTTAGTTTTCCCTATAAGATTAATGTCATCACGAGTGTTGATGTAATCCAGCAAAGGGCTTGCTATTTCCATCTCATGCTTGGCAATTAACTCATTAACAGCTTCAATTTTTCTTCTAGTTGAAGCATTTTTGCCAGGAAAGTGATGTTCATACAGGTTATTGAAGTACTCAAAAACGCCTATTAAGCAAGACAGCTCTTCATGGTTAGGACCACCAGGATTAAGCGTGTATGGAACGTCTCCTTCTAGAAATTCATGATTTTGATTAGGTAGCTTGTTTAGAATGTCTTTCTTTCCATAAAGAAGGCCAAGGTGTGGTCCAAAAGTCTTATAAAGGCTAAATGCGTAAAAATCGACATCTAGATCTTTTACATCTGGAAATCCATGGGGAGCATAAGAAACACCGTCACCTACAATATAAGCGTCATACTCATGAACCAATTTTGCAATCGACTTAAGGTCATTTATTGAGCCAACAATATTTGAGCAATGAGTTACTGCAACAAGCCTAGTTTTATTAGACAGCAAAGATTTTAAATCATCAATGTCAAGTTCAGCTGTTTTTGGATTGATTTGCCATTCTTTAATAATCATTCCATGCTCTGCTAGTCTTCTCCAAGCACCAATATTAGCCTCATGGTCTTGATTGGTTACAATCACTTCATCACCAGGCTTTAGAAGGGCTCTCATAGCATTAGAAAGGACATACATATTTATTGTTGTTGACCCACCAATAATAATTTCATCAGTCTTTGCATTGATCATCTCAGCAAAAAGTTTGGTGGCTTGATCCATATTGTCACCAGCAATGGCAGAAGTATCAAATTCAGCGTACGGCTGAACTTTAGTAGAGGTCATAAAATGGGTTAAATGCTCAATAACGTTAGTAGGAACATAGCTTCCTCCTGCATTTTCAAAGAATGACCATTTGGAACTTTTCGGGTCACTAAAAGCTGGAAACTGTGCTTTGACATAATCAACGTCTAATGAAATGTTATCACTTGGCATTTGAACTCCTTATCAAAAAAAAATACTATCAAACAAGCCTAATCTTTATAGTCTGCTTCTTCCTTATCTAAAATTCTTTTTAAAGCATCAAAATGCATATCTGATGCGTCATATTTTTGCCATTGCTGGGCTGTTTTTGTTGCAATTTCGTGCGACACTTGTTTCAATGCTTTTCCAGTTTGGTATGCGCCAATCAGTGTTTCACAAGACCTTTCAAAATAAAAAAGATCGTCAAACGCTTTGGCAACTGTTTTTGCAGCAGTTAGAACGCCATGGTTGCCCATTAACATTACTGAGTTATCTCCTAATATAGTGCTTAATCTCTCAGCTTCTTTACCAAGCCCCATCCCACTATATTCATAATCTATCGATACTTTTTCATAAAAGCGCATGGTATTTTGATCAATCGGTTTCATAGTCTTATCCTCCAAGCAGGCCAAAATAGTTGCGTACTTGGGATGGACATGAAGAATACATCTTGCTTGAGGGTTCTTTCTATGTAAAGCACCGTGTATTGCCCAAGCCGTTGGGTCAGGAGCATTTGGCTTTGACATTGTAGATTCATCATTTGAATCAACCAGAATGAGATCGCTTGCGCATATTTGGGAGAAGTGCATTCCAATTGGGTTTAGAAGAAATTTTGAGCCATCCTCTGAAACTGCTAAACTAAAATGATTTGCAACGGCTTCATGCATATTTAGCCGTGCAGCCCAGCGAAAAGCTGCTGCAAGATCAGTACGTTCTTTTTCGAAGTCATTTGACATAGTTGATAAGTTTAACTGGAAGTCGATTAAATGGCAAAAAAACTAAAAAATAACCAGACAGCTAGATCAAATTAAGGCTGAAGTGTTCCAATTGAAGTTGTGTAGCTGAACATGTCCGCTCTTCCTGTTGTAATTCGAAACTCAACAAGCCCCTTATCTTTTGCATAGGAATGGCGATTTAATATTACAACTGGATCACCTTTGTTGATATGAAGAATTTTTGCAGTTTTATCATCTGCAATACCTGCTGTCAAAACTTCTTGAGAGGAATTAATTTGAGTATCAAACTCTTTAAAAATAACAGCATAAAGAAGATCAGGTATATGAAGTGAAGGTTTTTGAAGTCCTTCTACAACCGCAGCAACCCACCAAGATTTTTCAATAATGATAGGATTTTTTTTATCAATATATCCTCTTCTCTCTAGATAAATAACATCATCACTCTGATTTATACCTAATTGAAATGAGATCTCAGAGGTCGCTTTAATTTTTTTTCTAATAGGCGTAGTTTTGTAAATTCTAATTGATGACCCAGTCTGGTTTCCATAACTAAAAAAATTAAAAATACTATTATCAAATCCGTAGTCAGATATATAAGTTCCCTTGCCATGATGACGATAAAGAACTTTATTATATTCAAGTTTATCAATAGCCTTTCTGACTGTGCCAACACTTACGTTAAGTATTTTTGAAAGTTGCGACTCAGATGGAATTAAATCACCAATGGTCAGCTCACCACTGCTTATTTGACTATTTATATAATCTATAACAGTTTGGTATAGCTTTTTATTCATTTTAATAAGACTAATTTTGTTAAATTATGAGGTCAATAGGTCAGTCAGTATACTCACTTAGCTTTACTTTTTTTGGCATTAAATATTTTTTGTTGACTTTTATATATGTGCGGTGTACGATGTTTAACACATATATATGAGTTTTATTAGACATATATATGAATATACATGTGTTTTTATTAAAATAGGTGTGCAATGGAATTTTTAAATTACTTTGATAATGTCTTCACTGTTTATCATATTGCTCTTCTTGTAGGAGGAACTTTTGCCGGTATTATCCTTGGAGCGCTTCCAGGACTAAGTCCAACAATGTCTGTTGCCCTTCTTATTCCCTTTACATTTCATATGAAGCCTGAAAGTGGCCTCATCTTACTTGGCGCTATGTACACAGCAACAGTTGCTGGAGGCGCAATTAGCGCGATACTAGTAAACGTTCCTGGGGCTCCTGCAAACATTGCAACTGCATTGGATGGACATAAAATGGCGCAAAATGGTAAAGCTAAAAATGCCCTGCATTATTGTTTTATTAGTTCATTTGTCGGTGGTGTTTTTGGAGTATTTATTCTCATATTTTTTACACCTCCACTCGCTGCATTGTCATTAAAATTTATGTCGACAGAGCTATTTTGGGTTGCAATTTTAGGCATCACAATTATTGCAACTCTGGACTCAAAATCAGTTATTAAAGGATTGTTATCAGGATTATTTGGATTAATGCTTGCAACAATTGGAGAGCACCCTACAAATGCAGTTGAAAGATTTGTTTTCACAGAACATCTTGAAAGTGGTGTTCATATTGTTGTTGGGCTAATAGGTTTATTTGCAATGCCTCAAGTTTGGAATCTTTTAGAGAATTTTTATGCTAAGAAGAACCAAGTTTTTTCTGCGACTGGCGATGCAACATTGATTGAGTCCTTTAAACTTGTTTTTAGCAAACTTAAAGCTTTATCAATTGGATCTATTATTGGCTCAATAATCGGAATTATTCCAGGCGCAGGCGGCCAAATTGCTGGAATTGTTGCTTATGATCAATCTAAAAAGGTAAGCTCAAATAGGGAAAACTATGGAAAAGGGGAGCCTGAAGCAATTATTGCTGCTGAGAGTGCTAACAACTCTATGGTTGGTCCTTCTCTAATTCCACTTCTTACTTTAAGTATTCCGGGCAGTCCAACTGCTGCAGTTCTACTTGGTGGATTACTAATTCATGGGATATTCCCAGGACACGATATATTTACTAAAAATCCTGAAGTTATATGGACTTTTATTGACTCTCTAATAATCGCACAAATTCTAATGTTGGTTATTGGTTTGTTTCTTAGTAGGCATAGTAAATGGATCATGAAGGTCCCTGATAACTATATGGCAGTTGGTATTTTATTACTTGCTGTATTTGGAACTTACAGTATCCAAAACAACTATTCTGACGTTTTAATTATGTTCACATTGGGAACTCTAATGTATTTTGGGAGTAAAGCTGGGTTCAGTCCAGTTCCAGTTGTATTAGGGTTAATACTGGGAACAATGACAGAGGAAAAATTTCTACTTGGTAACCTTATAGGAAACGCCAAAGGAAGCTCTTTTCAACACTTTACGTCAGGAACAATCAATATTGTTCTAATCTCGCTTTGTATTGCTTCCATTGTTTATGGAGTATATTCCAGTCGAAAATCTAAAAAAAATTGAAGCATGAATAGTCAAATTAAATTATCAACCATTATTGTTACACTTGTTAGTGCCTTTCTAGTTTACGCATCATTTATATTAGGTGATTCAGAGAACTATCTATTTCCAAGACTTATATCAGCAACTATTGCTATCTTAACGATAATGCTTTGGTTTGAGAAGGGTGAGGCTGACAAATCAACTAATTTCAAAGACTTAATGCCAGGCATAGCAATCGCATCGGCATTCATCTTACTTCTAAAAATACTGGGCTTCTACTTAGCCTCAATGATCGTATTCTTTACGCTTGTGATGTACTACACCAAGCCTACGGAATCAAAAGACTTTTGGCGTGTGTTACTCATAAAATTGGGTGTCGCATTTGTGTTTACTTTTGCGTTATATGGATTGTTCACACTACTTTTAAAAGTTCATACACCAGAAGGTTTGTTTTAATAAAAAAGGAGAAAAAATGAAAATTATTAATATAACTAAAGTGGCCTTGTTAGCTGTAGCATCTCTGATGCTATTGCCAGCACAGGCTGATTACCCTGAAAAGCCAATTGGCGTAATGGTAGCTTATGGGCCTGGTGGCGCAACAGACTTCCAAGCTAGAATTGCAACATTAGCCTCAGGAAAAGCAGACCTTATTGGTCAGCCAATCTACATCCTAAATAAGCCAGGTGCTGGTGGAAGAACGGGCTGGAATTGGTTTGCAAGTGAGGCTTCACAAGACGGCTATATGCTTGGTGCTTACAATGTTCCACACTTTATAGCTCAGTCAATTGTGTTTGACACTAAGTACAATATCAACAACCTTGAGCCAATCGGAAATTGGGGTGCAGATCCTGCAGTTTTGATTGTTGGTAAAGATAGTCCATTTAACACGGTAGGAGAGTTGCTTGCTCACGCTGAAGCAAATCCTGGCGCGGTTACAATTAGTGGCGCTGGAAAATTTGTTGGACACCATATTGCCTTCTTGCAGTTCGCAAAAGCATCTGGTGCAAATCTAACTTATATTCCTGCTTCGGGAGGAGTAGATGCCCTAAGAATGGTTAAAGCTGGAGAGACAGTTGCTGGCTTTAATAATCTATCTGACTCTGCAAGAAGTGCATCTGACCTAAAGATATTAGCTGTTGCTGACCTAACGAGACATGACTACTTGCCAGACGTGCCTACGCTTATGGAAAGTGGTGTTGATGTTGACGATTCAAGTGTTAATTTCCGTGGGTTAATGGTTCCTTCTGGAACACCTCAAGATGTTGTGGATTACCTTGCAAGCAAGGTTCCTGCAATGTTTAATGAAAAGAAAACACAAGGAAAAATGAAGTCCACTAACTCGCCATCAAGGGTGATGTCGAGAGACGAAGTTATTTCCATGTGGAGCGAAAGACAAGCTTATCTTACTGAACTCCTAGCGGGTCTTAAGTAAAGTAAAATTTGCTGAAATATTTTTATTGGAGGGCTGTTAAAGCTCTCCAGTAAATTCTTATAATTCATATAAATAAGTAATGGCCATTAAACAAAAATCATCAATAGAAAGTATTGTCATTGAGGCAAGAAAAGCTCAATCAATCATTAATGACTACTCTCAAGAGCAGATTGATGAATTAATCCTGGCAGTTGCCTGGGAGGTAATTCAGCCTGAAAATAATCAAAAACTTTCTGAGATGGCAGTTAAACATACTGGTCTTGGAAATGTTGAAGACAAGATAAGAAAAAATCGACGAAAAACTATTGGACTCCTCAGAGATTTAAAAGGGGTTAAAACCGTCGGAGTTATTAATGAAAATGATAAAAAAGGCATCATTGAAATTGCTAGGCCGGTAGGCGTCGTTGCAGCAATTGTGCCCTCAACAAATCCTATTGCCACTCCATTGAACAAAGTAATTAATGCACTGAAATGCAGAAATGCCGTCATATTAGCGCCATCTCCAAAAGGAGCAATTGTTTGCAGTAAAGTTGTTGAACTAATGCAAAAAGCTCTTAAGCGTATTGGAGCTCCTAAGAATATTGTTCAGTCATTGCATGAACCAATAAGTAAAGATGATACTAATAAGTTATCAAAGCTTGTTGATTTGATTGTTGCCACTGGATCGCAAAATAATATACAAAGAGCCCTTCAAAGCGGGACCCCAACCTACGGCGTTGGAGTTGGTAACGTACCTGCAATTATTGATGAAAGTGCTAATTTAGAAGATGCATCTCATAAAATTATGACATCTAAAACTTTTGACAACGCAACAAGTTGCTCTTCAGAGAACAGCATTATAGTTCTTGATAGTATTTATGACGCACTAATTAAATCACTTGAGAAAGAAGGTGGTTCATTATTAAATTCTAAAGAAAAAGCCATCCTTGAAAAGAATATGTGGAGCAAGGAAGGAATCATAAATCGAAATATAATAGCAAAAAAATCTAATGAAATTGCCTGCATTGTAGGCCTTGATGAAAAGTATTCAAATTCAAAGTTCCTTATGGTCGAAGAAGAAAATATTGGACATAACTATCCTTTTTCAATGGAGAAACTATCACCTGTCTTGGCAGTTTATAGGGCCGATAACTTTGATCATGCAGTTAATATTGCCAATGCTATCCTTAATAACCAAGGCAAGGGCCATTCTTGCAGTATACATAGTCAAAATCAAGATAATATAAATAGACTTGGAAGTGAGCTACCAGTTTGTAGAATTATTGTAAATCAGGCACACTGCTTTGCAACCGGTGGTAACTTTGATAATGGTCTGCCATTTTCATTATCTATGGGCTGTGGAACATGGGGTAATAATATTACAGATGAAAATTTAAACTATAAGCACTACCTAAACATAACCAAAATAGTTAAGACCATTAAAACTTATGAGCCCTCTGAAGATGATATCTTCTCTAGTTATTGGGAAAAATACTCAATGGGACCTTCCACTATTACTGAGTTAGTAAATAAGTTTGCAGAAACTACGCCAAATAAAAACTATCTAATTGATGCAGATTTAGATCTTCATATTTCATACGGCAAACTTAAAAAAGACATTTTAAGGCTGGGTATATTTTTTAAACAGAACGATATCCAAGCTCTTGATAAAGTTGGATTTATGCTTGATAATGGCTATGCTTCTTCACTTCTTTTTGTTGCTGCAATGTACCATGGTGTTACAATAGTGCCATTAAACGTATTGGCTGGTGCTAAACAGATAAAGTACACAATAGAGCACTCTGAATGCAAGTTAATACTTGCTTCTAAGCTCTATATTAATAAGTTCAATGACATTCTTGAGTCATCTAATGCTCAAGTAGTTCTGCATGAAAAAGCAGATGACCTAAAAATTAGTCACCAAAAAAATTCTAATTTAACCGTTAAAACTTTAGGATCAGATACTCCAGCCGTTTTGATTTATACTTCAGGAACAACAGGCGTTCCAAAAGGCGTTCTTCTTTCTCATAAAAACGTTTTAGCTGGCGGGAAAAATACTGTAATAGCGCATGAAATTAAAGCTAGTGATGTATCATTTTGTGTACTACCTCTTTACCATATAAATGCTGAAATGGTCTCAATCGCTAGCGCCTTAGTGAGTAATAGCTGCGTTGTTATTGCAAGTAAGTTTAGTGTTACTAATTTTTGGCACATAATTGAAAAATATAAATGTACTTGGTTTAGTGTTGTCCCAACAATTATCAATTATTTACTTAATGATAATTTTGACATAAGCTCTTTAAACCTTAAAAGCCTTCGTTTTGGAAGATCTGCTTCAGCCCCCTTATCGCCTGAAGTTCATAAAAAGTTTGAGCAAGTATTTAACGTTAAAATTATTGAAACAATGGGGCTTACTGAAACGTCAGCTCAAATCCTTTCAAACCCAATGGAAAAAGGTAAGCATGGTTCTGCAGGAATTCCATATGGTAATAAAGTAAAAATTATAGATGACACTGGAAAATATCTTACTACTGGCAATGCTGGTGAGCTTGTCATTAAAGGCGACAACGTTCTTTTAGAGTATTTTAAAAATGAAGAGGCCACAGCAAAAGCTTTTAATCAAGATGGTTATTTTTTAACTGGCGATTTGGGTGTTGAGGATAAAGATGGCTTCTTTTTTATAACTGGCAGAAAGAAAGAGTTGATTATTAAAGGTGGTGAAAACATATCGCCTAGAGAGATTGATGACACGCTTTATAAGCATAATGCTGTTTTAGAGGCCTGCACATTTGGTATTAAAGACGATAATTATGGTGAAGAAATTTCTGCTTGTGTGTTTTTAAAAGACAATCTAAGCGTCAATGAAGAGGAGCTTCTTGCACTTTGCATCGCAGACCTTGGCGAGTACAAAACGCCTAGTCAAATTATTTTTGTTGATGAGCCATTACCTAAAGGACCATCTGGAAAAATTCAACGCCTTAAAATTGCTAGTCAGTATAGTCACACCTAATTAAGTATTAAATTTTGACATTTAAGCCTTAATTGATTTAAATCATTTTCGGGTAAACTATGATGAACTTTATTAAGGCAAAATAATGGCGTTATTAGAAGAATTATCCAACAAGGCTAAAGCTAAATTTCCTCGAATTTTATTACCTGAATCTAGTGACTCTCGAGTTATAGCGGCTGCCCAAATACTTTCAAGTCGTAAAATTGCTCAAATTGTGCTTTTTGATGCAAATATAGACTCTTCTCTAGGTATAGAGGTAATAGACCGCTCAAACGAAGATTTGAAGGCAAAGTATGCTCAAACCTTGTTTGAGAGGAGAGGACACAAAGGTGTTACTTTAGAGGACGCACTTGAAATGGTATCCAATCCAAGTGTGTTTGCAATGATTGCTCTTTATAGGGGCGATGTTGATGGGGTCGTTACAGGCGCCATAACCCCTAGTCAGGAAGTTCTTAGCAATGCACTTAGAATTATTGGCGTTTCTGAAAAAAACAAACTTGTATCGAGTTTATTTTTAATGGTTTTTGACCGGAATCATAAAATGTATGGTGAAAATATGATTTTTTCAGATTGCGCGATGAACATTAATCCTAACTCTGAAGAACTTGCAGAAATAGCACATAGCGCTCATGAAACTGCAATGTCCTTTTTAGAGGAAGAGCCTAAGATCGCCATGCTTTCATTTTCAACGAACCGAAGTGCAAATCATTTAGAGGTTGACAAAGTAAGGGATGCGACTGATATCCTTAAATCTAAACTCCCAAGTGCTCAGGTAATAGGAAACATTCAGCTTGATGCCGCCTTAGATGATGAAGTCTTAAAGATTAAATATCCTGAGGCATTATTCACTCCCCCTGCAAACGTTTTAATTTTTCCAAACCTAGATGCTGCAAATATTGGTTATAAGCTCGTTCAGCGTTTCTCAGGCGCGAAAGCGATAGGCCCAATTCTTCAGGGATTGGCAAAGCCCGTTAATGATTTATCTAGGGGTTGTAGCGTGGATGAGATTGTTAATACTGTGGTAATTACTGCAAATCAGTGTAGTTAGTTTTACATTCCAATATAATTTGGCCCGCCGCCGCCTTCAGGAGGCACCCAGTTAATATTTTGAGAAGGGTCTTTGATATCGCAGGTTTTGCAATGAAGACAGTTTTGTGCGTTGATTTGAAAATAGTCTTCACCGTCCTTTTCAATTATTTCGTAGACTCCTGCAGGGCAATACCTTTGAGCTGGCTCATCGTAGAGTTTTTTATTGTGAGCTAAGGGAATTGTAGCATCAGCCAGCTTTAAATGAACAGGCTGATCTTCTTCATGATTTGTTCCAGATAAAAACAAAGAAGATGTAATATCGAAACTCAAAACGTTGTCTGGAGCAGGGTACTCTTTTAAAGGCGATGATTTACTTAGACTTAATGAGTCACAATCTCTATTCTCATCTTTAATAGTGAACGGTAGCTTGTTTCGAAAAATATTGGATTCAATGAAGTTATAAGTTGCGCCCAAATAAAAGCCAAATTTGTGCATAGCTGCGCTAAAGTTCCTGGATTCGTAGAGCTCTTTGTAAAGAGCACTATTTTTGAATAAGTCATCAAAATCACAGTTTTCCTCACAAAGAACTTTATTAATATATTCAGCAGCAAGTATTCCAGATTGGAGTGCGCAGTGGCTTCCTTTAATTTTACTAGGGTTTAAAGTTCCGGCATCACAACCAACAATCATGCCGCCATCAAACTCCATTTTTACAAGAGAGTTAATGCCGCCTTTGGTGATTGCTCTTGCGCCATATGAAACGCGCTTACCTGATTCAAGAAACTGTTTAATGGCAGGGTGCTGCTTAAATTGTTGAAATTCTTGAAAAGGACTGTGGCTAGGATTACTGTAATTAAGGTCAACAATTAAACCAACAGCAATTTTGTTGTTGTCGAAGTGATATAGAAATCCCCCGCCAGACGTTCCACCCTTAAGTGGCCATCCAATACTATGTACAACATCACCGGGACTATGCTTATCATTGTCAACTTCCCAGATTTCTTTAAACCCAATAGCAAAATGTTGGGGCGTTTTTCCCTCGTCAAGGCTGAACTCTTTTATCAACTGCTTACCTAAATGACCTCTTGCACCTTCTGCAAAAATTGTTTGCTTAGCAAGTATATCCATCCCAGGTGTATAGGTACCTTTCTGATTTCCTTCCTTATCGATTCCCATGTCACCAGTAGCAATCCCAATGACTCTGCCACTTTGATCTGTAAGGTATTTTTGGGCGGGAAACCCTGGAAAAATGTCGACGCCTAAGTCCATTGCTTTTTCAGAAATCCATTGACATAGCTCACCCAGTGAGATTATGAAATTCCCTTTGTTGTGGAGGCTTTTTGGCATTAACCAAGAAGGTATTTTTATGCTTTTATTGCTACTAGTAAGCCAATAAAGATCATCTTTAACGACAGGGGTTTTAAGTGTTGGGCAATTCTTTGCGTCATCTGGAAATAAATCAAACAGCGTTTGAGGTTCAAAAACTGCACCAGAAATTATGTGTGAGCCTATTTCAGAGCCTTTCTCTAGTAGGCATACGGAAAGATTAGGATTAAGTTGTTTAAGCTTACAAGCAGACGCAAGTCCAGAGGGACCTCCTCCAACAACAACTACATCGTATTCAATCGACTCTCTTTCCATTAATTAGCTTCCTAAATCTGATATTCGTTTAATTCTTTTAAAGCAACAAATAGGTCTGTTTGCCATACTAAATCAGCCATTCTTGACATTGGGGCATCAGGATCGTTATTAATAACAACAATAACCTGTGAATCCTTCATTCCAGCAAGATGCTGAATCGCGCCAGATATTCCTACAGCTAAGTATAGTTGTGGAGCCACTACTTTTCCAGTTTGTCCAACTTGATAGTCATTAGAGATAAACCCGGCATCTACTGCAGCTCTTGAAGCGCCAACCGCCGCATCAAGCTTGTCCGCTAATTGCTCAATCAGAGCAAAATTCTCTTTTGAGCCAAGACCTCGACCTCCAGAGACAATTCTTGCCGCTGTTGTTAGTTCAGGACGCTCAGACTGAGATTCTTGTAGTGAAATAAAGGTTGAATTTGACTCAGGTATTGTTGACGACAAAGCCTCAACTTTTGCTGAACCCCCATCACCAGAGTGTTCGAAAGCTGTCGCCCTAACCGTCATAATAATAATTTCATCAGAAGACTCTACTGTTGCCATTATGTTTCCAGCATACAAAGGCCTGACAAATGTATTGTTTGACTTGATTTCGCAAACATCCGATATAGGCTGTACATCTAGAAGGGCGCCTACACGGGGCAGAATATTCTTGCTATAAGTTGAAGAGCCTGAAACAAGGTATTTATAACCACTCATTGCCTCTGCAATTAACTTACTTGCTACTTCAACATTGGCATGCTCAAGTGCATCATCAACAATCATTTTAACTGAGTTAATTCCAGCTAATTTAGATACAGATTCTGAGTTGGATGAGTCATTAGTAAGAACCAGGGCATCAATACTATCTGAAAGCTGTGAAGCCGCAGTGATAGCAGCTCTGCTACTTGCGTTTACTTCTGATCCATTAAGTTCAATTAATATAAGTGCTGACATTACAGAACTCCCATTTGATTTAATTCTGAAAACAACTCTTCAGCAGAGCTAATTTGCTTAGAGGCTCTATCCTTAGTTCCTGACTCGACAACACTAATTACTTTAATTCGTGGCGATGTGTCAATTCCAAGGCTATCTAGCTCGATTGTTTCTAAAGGTTTAGACCTTGCCTTCATGATGTTTGGGAGTGAGGCGTATCTTGGCTCATTAAGCCTTAAATCTACCGTTACAATAGCCGGAAGGCTAAGCTTTCTAATTTCAATTCCTGAATCAATTTCACGACTAACTTCAACACTACTCGCATCAGTACTAAGCTCGAACTTAGAAATAAAAGTACCCAAAGAATAGTCCAAAAGTCCCGAAAGAATTTGACCCGTTTGGTTATTATCATTATCTACAGCTTGTTTTCCCATTATTATGAGTTCAGCTTCTTCGCGCCTAATAATATTAGCCAAAATTTTACCAATATGCAAAGGCTGTAAATCAAGCTCAGATTCGGTCTTAATAAAAATTGCTCGATCAACGCCCATTGCAAGAGCGGTTCTAAGGGTATCTACAGTTTTATCAGTACCAATACTAACTGCAATAGTTTCAGATGCCGCGCCACTTTCTTTTAGGGTTAAAGCCTCTTCAACTGCAATCTCGCAAAAAGGATTCATTGCCATCTTAGCATTAGCAAGATCTACTTGCTCAGTTTGCTTGTTAACTCGGGCTTGCGTATAAGGATCAAGAACTCGCTTGATAGGAATAATTATTTTCATAGTTGATTAAATTTCGTTACAAAACTCGCGAATAATACCATATAAATTACCTTTGTCCAGAGCAAGAAAATACTATTTTATTATAACTAAACAGCTGAAAGCTGAATGACAAAGAGGGCTATCTTTTTTAACTCATATTTGAGATTGCAAGTTACGGCTCAACTATGCCCGTAAAATACAACCATATTTTTTTTTGATGCAATTACATGAGCTTTTCAACACTTGGACTGTCACCACAAATTCTTGGAGCTATTGAGGCTCAAGGCTACTCTGAAGCTACGCCCATTCAGGAAAAATCTATTCCTATTGTTTTAGAAGGAAAAGACTTAATGGCAGCTGCTCAAACTGGAACTGGAAAGACGGCAGGATTCACTTTGCCTATATTGCAGCTCTTATCCAATGGAAGGAGACCTTCATCGAATCACACTCGAACTTTAATATTGACGCCAACGAGAGAACTTGCAGCTCAAATCCTTGAAAGCGTTAAAACCTATGGTCAGAATTTACCGTTAAGCGCAACAGTGGTTTTTGGTGGTGTTGGCATTGGCCCTCAAATGCAGAAGCTTCGCAAAGGTGTCGATATTTTGGTAGCCACCCCGGGAAGATTGCTCGATCTTCATTCTCAAAATGCTGTCAATTTTAATGAATTAGAGATTCTAGTTTTAGATGAAGCCGATCGTATGCTTGACATGGGGTTCATCCATGACATTAAAAGAATTATTAAATTATTACCAAAAAAACGTCAAACATTAATGTTTTCAGCCACTTTTTCTGAAGATATTCGAAGGCTAGCAAAAGGCCTTGTTCACGACCCAATTGAGATTTCAGTTACACCCAGGAACTCTACAGTAGAGGCGATTAAGCACTGGATTTGTCCAGTAGATAAAACTAAAAAAACAGCACTTTTAACCCATTTAATTAACAAAGGTGAGTGGCAGCAAGTTCTTGTATTTAGTAGAACCAAGCATGGCGCTAATAGAATTGCGACAAGCCTAGAGAAGAAAAATATCAGCGCAACTGCAATTCATGGTAATAAAAGCCAAGGCGCTAGAACCCGTGCTTTAGCTGACTTTAAGGCTGGAAAAGTGAGAGTCCTTGTGGCTACTGATATTGCAGCGCGCGGAATTGATATTGACCAACTCCCACACGTTATTAATTTTGACTTACCTAGCGTCCCTGAGGACTATGTACATAGAATTGGTCGAACCGGAAGGGCGGGAAGAGGCGGTGAAGCAATTTCTTTGGTCAGTGCAGACGAAGCCAAACAGTTATTTGATATTGAGCGCCTGATCCAAAAAGAACTGGAGCGTGAGTTAGTTGATGATTTTGTGCCAAATCATGATCTTCCAAAATCGCGCGAACTGCTTCCAGTAAAATCCAAAAAACCAAAAAAACAAGAACTCCAAGGAAGAAATAGAAGTAGAAATAGAATTAGAAACAAAAGTGATTCTCAGAGCAGTGCTGCTAAAAATAGTGAAGGCCAAAGGGATGAACAAAAAAAACCTAATAGTGCAAAAAAACGCGTATTTTGGAGCAAAAAACCGAGCAGAAAGCCTAAGCCTATAAGTTAGGCTACTTAATAATAGGAAACCTAAGCTTTGCTTCAGCCCCTTGCTGAATAAAGCGGTTTTGAAGTATTACCTCGCCTCCATGAAGCTGCATTATCTTTCGAACAAATCGCAAGCCTAATCCATTCCCTCTGACTCCTGTGTCTGGCCTAGAGACTGAGAAAAATCGTGTAAATAGCTTGCTTAGAACATGAGGGGGGATGCCAGGACCGTCATCAAGAACTATGATTGAGATAGCGGCATTAGTTTCAGAAGATTTAATGGTGATCGATCCTGATTTTGGACTAAAGTCTAATGCGTTATTTACTATATTCCCAATAGCCTGCTCTAGTAATATTTTTTCAGCCTTTATAAAAGCATTATTATCGATTTCAAGAATTATTTTAAGATTTTTGTCAGAGATATTTTTTGTGCGGCTAGGCGCTTGTAAAACGTTATTAACGATTTTTAAAATATTCAATGACTCAATGGACTTAAGCTTTTCGCGTCGTTCTATTCTTGAAAGATCTAGCAACCTATTAACCAGAAGGTCCATATGTTTATTTGAATCCAATATGTTTTCAATAAATCTTTTTCTTTGCTTATCACTCATTGGAGTGAGTAAGTTCTCTGCAGTAAGCTGAATTCCTGTTATTGGGGTCCTTAATTCATGAGCCAGAGTATCAATATACTGCTCAACGTCATCCTTAAGCTCAACCTCGGCTCTTGCATTTTCAATAGTTTTTGCAAGTTTATTAAATTGATTGTTAAGATCGGGCTTAACTGTATCTTCATCACTAAAAAGGCTGGTGGTATATTTTTGAATACGACGAATGTTTCTAGATATCCTGTAACTTCCTAAAGCTCCAAAAATTAATGAAATTAGAAAAATATAAAAAATAAATTGCAAGAGATAGTTTTGGTCTAGTAAATCCATTAGAGGCGCAACAACTACAACCGCACCTAAAATTTCGCCATTATCTCCATAAATTGGATTTGACGCGTTAAGAAACCTTGACTTGTATAAGTACTCAACAACAGCCCCTCTAGCTTTTTTTGGCCCAGGAATGAACTCTTCAACTACTCTAGTTATATCTTGTCCACCGCTAAGGGCAGATTTCACTTCATTATGGGACCTCATATCTTTGCCTAGTATTAGCCCTCTAGAATCTAAAACAAGGAGGCCATCCTTATCGGTCACATAAATTGCAAGGTTTTCAAGTTTTTGATTGTTGTTAGTATCAATTGTATTTTTTTGAGAGCGCAAGTAATTAACAATCAAACTCTCGAAAGTTTCTAAATCAATCTCACCACCTTTATTGTTTTGTGAGGCAACTCGACTCATTAGGCTTGAAACTTCAACCATCACTGATTTTGCTGACTCGAGCGCCGTTCTATGAGCAAATATCCAAAGTAAAGTTGAACTTATGATGAAGTAGAGAAGAAAAAGTTTGGTACCAATATTTAACTTAAAGTGTCTCATTCAATTAAGCTATATCCAATTCCTCTATGTGTTTCTATGCAATCACTATCTTCATCGACTTCATGGATCCTCTTTCGAATAGATTTAATATGAGTGTTAATTGTTTTAATATCTGAGCCATGGGGCCTATCCCAAATAATACTCATTAAAAACTCTCTAGAGTGAACTCTGTTAGGATTTTTAACAAGGTGAGATAAAATTTTAAATTCTGCAGGAGTAAGCGTTAGCTCAATCTCATCAAACACAACTCTTTGCATAGCATGATTGATACTAAACTTTGAAGAGCCAAAGTTAGTAGTTGATTTTCCAGTTCTTAGCTGAGCACGAACATGAGCAACAACGAGTCTTGGGCTTAATGGTTTAGTTACATAAGCGTTAGCTCCAAGACCTTCAAGGCCTAGTACTTGATCTGACTCATCATCTCTGGCTGAAATAATAATAACAGGCAGGCTGTATTTTTCACGGACCTTTCGAAGTACGTCAAACCCACTCATGTCAGGCAATCCAACGTCAAGAAGAATTAGGTCAACTTCATTATTATTGATATATTCAAGTGCATCTTGGCCATTGTCAAACCACTTGCAATTGAAAGAGTCCTGTTCAAGTATAAAAGCAATACTTTCAGCAATGGTTTTATCGTCTTCAACTATTAAAATGGTTTGCATTTAAGGTAATAATTTCTAATTAAAAAAGTTATTGTAGTTTAAAACAAAAAAAATGAAAGAATATTCATAAAGTCTTCATCAAAAATTCATGTATTAAACATTTGAAAGTTTGACGAAATGATTATTATGTGCGTATTGTTTTTAGTTTATTAGAGCCGTTGCAATTACAACCCCTTTAAATTGCAACCATGCATAATGTCAATAATCTCTTCATTTGTAAATGGATTATACATAAGCATTATGCAAGTCTCTAATAGCTAAAGGCAATGTTTACGAATTTTAAGTTTTTTTAAAGAACCTCAATACTTTTGTCATTCTCTCTCCGTTTGACATAAGAGGTACCCGCTTTAGTTGACAGGTTTCTCCTTATCGGTCAACTAAAGCATTTTTCTTGGAATAACTATGCATCAAATACAAAAGCAATTATCTTTAAAACCATCCTTAGCAAATATTGCTAAATCTTACTGTAAGAGAAATAATATTAACGAAAAGCAGCTTTCAAAGGCTGTTAACTGGTATCAGAGTGCTATAAGTAACTCTAAGAAAAAAAGATAAATCTAAATTTTTTTTAAACGTATGCAGTCTAAAATCACTCTAAATTCAAGTACTATTTCAAAATGAATATTCAATCTATCAATAAATTATTTTGTACTTTACTTTTATTAGTGCTTTCTTTAACGACAAATGCAGCACTGGAACTGGGAGATGAGGCGCCAAAATTTAGCCTTGAAGATCAAAACAGTTTAAATCATCAACTAGAAGACTACAGGGGCAAGTGGGTAGTGTTGTATTTTTATCCTAAAGATGACACGCCAGGCTGCACTACACAAGCTTGCGATTTTAGAGATGCTGTTAAAAGAATCATTGCAAGCAAATCGGTGGTTTTTGGAATTAGTCTTGACAGTGTTGCGTCACATAAGAAATTTTCAGAAAAAAATAATCTACCTTTCTCGCTATTGTCTGATAACAAAGGAAAAGTAGCAAAGCAATACAACTCACTAAGTAATTTCTTAGGATATAAGTCAGCCAAACGGAATACCTTCATCATAAGCCCAGAAGGAAAAATCGCTAAAATTTATCTATCTGTAGACCCTAAGACGCACTCAGAAATGGTTTTAAGTGATTTATCTATCTTACAAAACTAAAGCTTAAGTTAAGCGCACTAGTGCTGACTTATCGCTTCTAGTCATTTTTTTTATAACGTGCTCTCTTTTTAGGGCCTCGCTTCTTGTTGCAACTTCTTCGGTATAGGCAATTCTAAAAGGCTGACGTGATCTTGTATATTTCGCCCCGCCTTTGATCTCACCGTTGTGCTGCCTCATTCGATTATCTAGATTATTTGTAATCCCACAATAGAGGGTTTTGTCGCCACATTCGAGAATATAAATGGTCCATTTTTTTTCATAAATTTCAATCATTTAAACTTTTTACCATATTTGTAAAAATACACTTTAAAAATACATTAAAATCCGCGTTTTCGTGAAAAAGTGTCATGATAAACTGTTTATTTTTTTATCCATGATTTTTTTATCTTTTATTAGGATTTAAATTGTTATGTTGACTATCGTTATGCGCGCTATATGGCCATTATTCTTAGGAATATTGTTCATTAGCTTGGGCAATGGCTTGCAGGGAACTCTAAGTAGCTGGAGAGCAGATTATGAAGGCTTTTCTGTACTTACAACCGGCCTGGTAATGTCAGGCTACTTTTTGGGCGCTTTTGCAAGTTCATTAATTTCTCCTGGTCAAATTAAAAAGACGGGACAAATTCGAACCTATGCCGCCTTCGCATCCATTGCATCAACTGCAATTCTAATCCAACTATTATTTATTGAACCGCCAGTTTGGTTTGTTGCCAGGTTTTTGTCTGGTTTTTGTGTTGCTGGAATTATGATAATTGTTGAAGGGTGGTTAAACTCAATTTCTTCTAATAAAAACCGCGGCCAATTATTCTCAATTCATATGATGGTTGTTTGGGGTGGACTTGCAATGGGCCAGGGCTTGTTTGTCATCGATAGTCCAGCAGGAGTTAATTTGTTTCTTCTTGCATCCATCTTGCTTTCAATATCACTCATTCCCATACTTTTAACTGAAATAAAGGCTCCTGAAGTAGAGATGCAGGAGCCTTTGGGCTTTAAGGCGTTGTGGAAAGCTTCGCCTTCAGGCGTTGCAACGATTGGTATTTCTGGCCTTGCTTCTGCTGGTTTCTTTGGCGTAGGAACAATTTATGCAATTCAATCGGGCTTAAGTATTTCGGAGACTGCTCTTTTTATGACTTTATTTATTGGCTTTGGAGCTTTATCACAGTGGCCATTAGGTTGGCTATCAGACAAGATTGATCGGAGGAAGGTAATTTTACTTTGCTGCTCAATAGTTGTAGGCGTTTGTTCTCTCCTTGCAATATTTGATTTTTCAAAAACCACCTTCTTAGTGTTAAACGGGTTGATTGGGGCAAGCACTTTGCCACTCTATTCGCTTGGAGTTGCTCAAACCAATGACCGTTTAAAGCCAAGTCAAATGGTAAGTGCCAGTGGCACAATTGTTTTTGTTTTTAGCGTCTTTGCTGCATTAGGGCCCTTTACAATGAGTTATTTTCTTAATTTATTTGATAGTCTTGGTTTCTTATTGTATTTAAGCCTTGTACACTTAGTTATTGCAGTGACAGTGTTTGTGATGATGTTTATTAATGAGGACGTTGATGAATCTGATCAATCTGACTTCCAGGTTATGGCGCAAAGACCAAGTATGGTTGCAATGGAAGTAATTGCAGAAGAAGCTATAGAGTCTCAGTCGGATTCCTAAACTAAGATTTAGTAGCTCATACGTTCGCAGGATTATCGATATCATGCCCCAAGTCTTTTAAGTCTTGGTAGCGATCGCCTATTCGGTGATGCGGCCTGCCACCAATTGAAGCGCCTAAAGCAATGACTAATTCATCGTCTGCTGGTGCGTCAGGTATCGCAAGTTGGATAGTCAAGTAATGTGAGCGTTTTCCGGCATCATTTTTATCCATCAAAGGAATCATAATTGGCGCATTTGCACCGCCTCGAGTATTACAAAATGATAGGTAGGACTGAGCGCCAACAG
>Ga0307995_1000143_pt1 | contig 50895 bp, 49 predicted proteins | sample EllFjometagen262_FD_203132 | JGI IMG/M metagenome (GOLD analysis project Ga0307995, IMG submission 203132) | Marine microbial communities from Ellis Fjord, Antarctic Ocean - #262 | ecosystem: Environmental > Aquatic > Marine > Unclassified | place: Southern Ocean | collected 2014-11-02 | reverse complement strand
ACTCTCGATTGCCCTTACGCGCGTTCAATTGCTCGGCGATATCTCGATAGAGTGTCGCGAAGGCCTCTAGAAAACCCTCTGGGTGTCCAGCAGGTAGGCGCGTCATAGTGCCGGTTGCTGCCGGCACGCTAGCGCTGGCTCTTGATAGTATTTCTTTGTTGCCACCTAGAGCCGTGAGGCTCAAGTAATTAGGATTCTCCTGCGACCAGTCGATGCCAGCCTTGTCACCATAGAGTCGAATGCGCAACGCGTTCTCGTTGCCCGTGGCTATCTGGCTGGACCAGAGGCTGCCTTTGGCGCCATTGTCGAAGCGCAGAAGAATGTTCGCGTTGTCATCCAATTTACGCTGGCCTACGAATGAGCTTAAATCCGCAAGCAGTTCAGTTGCCTTCAAGCCACTGATGAATTCCGCAAGATGAAATGCATGAGTTCCGATGTCGCCTATACAGCCTCCCGCCCCAGCTTTCTCTGGATCGGTTCGCCAGGCCGCCTGTTTCTGATCGTCGTCTTCGATGTTAGTAGCCAGCCAGTCTTGCGGATACTCAACCTGGACAATGCGAATATCGCCAAGCCTGCCTTGCGCCACTAGCTGCCTAGCTAATCTAACCATAGGATAGGCGCTATAATTATAGGTAACGGCGAACAATAGACCGCTTTTGTTAGCCAGCTCGGCTAATTCTTCGGCTTGAGCGAGGGTAGCAGTAAGAGGCTTATCGCAGATGACGTGGATTCCCGCGCGCAACATCGCGCTAGCGGCGCAGTAGTGCAGGTGATTAGGGGTGACGATGGTGGCGACTTCTATGCCGTCTTCTCGATCGGCCTCCATCACAGCCATGTCTTCGAAACTTTCGTAACTTCGATCGGCGTCTATGCCTATATCTACCGCCGATGCTGCCGCTCTTTGGGGGTCGCTGCTGAGTGCGCCTGCTAGCAATTCGTATCTATCATCCAGCCTTGCGGCTATGCGATGTACCTCGCCAATGAAGGCGCCCTGCCCACCACCGACCATACCGAGTCTAAGCTTAGGCTGAGCTGAAGTGTTGTCCGTCATGGTGTAATCCGTATCAAGGGCTAGTCGATTCCTAGAATTCTTTTATTGGCCGCGTCATCGCTGCCGCCATCTGCGAAGTCATCGAAGGCCTTGTCAGTAACATGAATGATGTGGTCACGAATGAACTCGGCACCCTCTCTAGCTCCGTCTTCGGGATGCTTGAGGCAGCACTCCCACTCCAAGACAGCCCAGCCTTCGAAACCAAAAGCTGCTAGTTTCGAGAACATAGCCTTGAAATCTACCTGACCGTCGCCGAGAGAGCGGAATCTACCTGCGCGATCTACCCAACTCTGATATCCACCATAGACTCCTTGCTTGGCAGTCGCGTTGAATTCAGCGTCCTTAATATGGACCATCTTGATCCGATCCTGATAAGCATCCATAAACCCCAAATAATCCAGCTGCTGCAGAACCATGTGGCTCGGATCGAAGAGAATATTACAGCGCGGGTGGTTATTCACTCTGTTGAGAAACATCTCGAAGGTAATGCCATCGTGAAGATCTTCGCCGGGATGAATCTCGTAACACACGTTCACACCGGCATCGTCGAATGCATTAAGTATCGGCAGCCAGCGTTTGGCGAGTTCATCGAATGCTGTCTCGATCAGGCCAGCGGGTCGCTGTGGCCAGGGATAGAAGTAAGGCCAGGCGAGCGCGCCGGGAAAGGTCGCATGATCGCTAAGACCGAGATTCTTAGAAGCCTTCGCCGCCAGCAGCATCTGCTCAACCGCCCATTGCTGTCGCGCCTTTGGATTGCCTCTGACATGCTCGGCAGCAAAGCCATCGAACATTTCGTCGTAGGCTGGATGCACTGCTACCAACTGTCCTTGAAGGTGGGTGGATAGCTCTGTTATCTCAACGTTGTGCGCGGCGAGAGTTCCCTTCACCTCGTCACAATAATCTACACTTTGGGCCGCTGTCGCCAAGTCGAATAGGCGCTCGTCCCAGCTGGGGATCTGCACGCCCTTGAATCCGCACTCGGCTACCCAAGAAGCAATCGCATCTAGCGAGTTGAAAGGTGATTCATCGTCGGCGAACTGTGCCAGAAAAACGGCCGGGCCTTTTATCGTTTTCATAGGTTGCTTTCACTATCTTTTCACTAATATTGCAAAATTAGTTCTTTGTCCCATAGAACGTATATAGGACGTCTAGCTCTAGAACGGCGAATCGGGAAAATAATAGTCGGCGGCGTTCTCTTGATTGATAAGAGGAGAACCAAGAATGTATTCACCGCTGACTGGAATTTGCGAAGTGAACTTCAATACTGTTAGCTCCATTGCTGTCTCGATCATGGCTGGTGGATACAGCACATCGACAGGAGTTAGTTCATCGCCGTCCATGACACGCTTCACCATGTCTTTCATGCCGCCGCCGCCAACGATAAAGAGATCGTCTTGACGCCTAGCCTGACGTACCGCCTGAATCACGCCGATAGCGATGTCGTCATCCTGTGCCCAAACCGCATCGATTTTCGGAAAGCGTGCAAGAAAATCCTGCATTACGCTGAAGCCATCGTCTCGGTTCCAGTTTGCGAATTTGTGGTCCAGTACATTGATGTTACTTCCTTCTAGCTCCGCCATGAATCCGTCGAAGCGCTGGGTGTCAATTACCGTAGGAATTCCGCGTAGCACGACGATATCGCCAGTGTTGTCTAGTGCTCCCTTTATATACTCTGCAGACACACGCCCCATTTCCGCGTTGTTGCCTGCCACATAGACATCGGCGATACCCTCTTCGCTCAAGCCTCTATCGACAACAGTGACGAAGACACCGCGACGCTTAACGTTGCGAACAGGGCCGGTGAGAGGTGCCGATTCGAAAGGCAGAATTACTAAGGCATCGATATTGTGGATCGCCACCAAGTCTTCCAGATCGTTTGCCTGCTCAGAAGAGCTATTTGCAGTTACAAGGACAATCTTCAGGTCGGGGTTTTCAGCTTCTAGGCGTGCCTTGGATTGCTCTGCATGAAAATTCAGTCCCCCGGCCCAACCATGAGTCGCCGAAGGTATTGAGACGCCGATTGTGACGGTTTGAGCAAATGAGCCCGAGGCAATACTCAGTAGAATGGTTACGAGAAAAACGCAGGTTTTCGATGAGAAAATGGGTGACAGCTTGAGTGACATGGATGCTTCCTTCTAATTCTTTGTAGAATGCGGGCGTGGGTATGTAGCCAAAGCGCGGTGGTCAGTATAGCGAATCATAGAATTTCTGCTACTCGGTTGAAACGCAAAATAGTAGCAAGAAAAAAAGTTGCGCTTTTATGCCTTAATTTCTACTCGACGCGCACCCGGCCTCTCGATTTGGTGGTACCCTTAGCGCCGCTTCAGAAATGACTAGCCCTGTTATTCCAGAGTCGCCCCCGACGAATCTATCGGTGAGTGCTGATTCCAGATTGCCGTTTCTCCTCGACTACAACCTCTGAGAATAATGTCCTATGAAAGACCTCACCCAAGGCTCAGCAACCAAGACAATTCTAGCTATGGCTATTCCGGTAGCTGCTGGAATGATCTTTCAGACGCTGTATTTACTCGTAGACCTCTATTTCGTCGCAGCACTGGGAGAGGACTCAGTTGCCGGTGTTGGCACAGCGGGTACGCTACTGTTTATGATCATGGCATTGACACAGGTTTTAGGCGTGAGCACGGTTGCACTGATTTCGCAGGCAGTAGGGCGCAAGGATCAGGAACATGCGAATCTAGTTTTTAATCAATCCTTAGTTCTATCCGCAGTCTGCGCTGTGATTACCCTGCTCGGCGGTTATTTACTAGCCGAGCCTTATTTGAGCCGCATTACCGCAGACGAGGCAGCACTGCGTGAAGGCCTGACATTTCTTTACTGGTTCCTACCCGGCATGGCATTGCAGTTCGCGATGATGGCGATGGCTTCCTCGCTGCGAGCCACTGGCATCGTTAAGCCGGCTATGATTGTTCAAGTTTTAACCGTCGTGTTAAATACGATTCTTGCCCCCATATTGATCGCCGGCTGGGGACCTGGGCCAGCGCTAGGCGTTCTGGGTGCGGGTCTGGCTAGCAGCATTTCCATTACAATCGGCGTAGCCCTGCTCACGCTGTATTTCTTTAAGTTGGAGAAGTACGTGTCCTTTAAGCCTGCTCTTTGGCGACCTCGATTCGACATTTGGAGGAAGATGTTGGACATCGGTCTCCCAGCCGGCGGCGAAATGCTTTTGTTATTTGTGTATTTTTCCGCGGTTTATTGGCTGATTCAAGACTTCGGCGCCCCGGCGCAGGCAGGATTTAGTATTGGTGGGCGCATCATGCAATCCATCTTCATGCCGACTATGGCTATCGCGTTCGCCGTGGGACCGATCATCGGCCAAAATTTCGGCGCCGGTAAATTCGACAGAGTAAGAGAGACGTTCCAAAGTGGCATTATTCTTAGCAGCGTCGTCATGTTTATCACTACGGTGATCATGCAATGGCGACCGGAAGTCTTAGTGATGATTTTCACCGACGATGCCGAAGTGATTGAAGTGGGCGCCATCTTCCTGCAACTGATTTCCCTCAACTTCGTCGCGCAGGGCATAGTCTTCACCTGTTCTGGCGTCTTTCAGGGGCTAGGCAATACGCGCCCGGCGCTGTTTAGCTCTGGCGTGCGCATACTTATCTTCATTCCAATCGCGCTATATGTTCGCTATCAGCCGGATTTCAGCATCAATATGGTTTGGTATATTTCGATATTGTCCGTCACCGCACAGGCTATTGTGAGCTTTCTCTTGGTGCGCAGAGAGTTCGTGCGCAAGCTAGACTCCAGTGAACACCCTGGAGAAACCGAGCGAGCGGTCTAGGAAGTCTCCTGCATAGTGAGAGGTTTTCGTTACGCCGCACCCTGCATCACTATGGCCAATAGTTAGTTGACAACTACCGAGGGCGGGAATAGTCTGTTGCAACATTAAAAAACATCAAGGACTGAAACCATGAGAAAACTACACTTTGCTGCACTCTCTGCTGCCGCTGTCCTGCTTAGCTCCACTGCCTTAGCAAGCGACGGGTTCTCACCCGATGAAGCGTTTCAGACTATGCTAAAACTCGAGGGTAATTGGGCTGGCGAAGCTCAGGTTGTCCCTGTTGGCCAAACTAGAGATGATGCCGCTGTTGCAGCAACTTCAGTCTCTTTCAAGAATATCGGCAATTCCTCAGTAATGCAGACATTTGCTGCAGGCACTCCCGCTGAGATGGTCAGCATGTACCATCAAAATGGCAAAGAAGAGCTTATTCACACTCACTACTGTGCTATTGGCAATCAACCTTCAATGACTTTCAGAGACTCAGGTGAAGAAGGTGTCATCGACTTCCAATTCACTAAGGGTACAAATATGGACGTCGAGTCGAGCCCACACGCTCATCATAGCTTCATGCGCATGATCGATGAAGATACTTACGAAACTCGTACTGAAAATTGGGGTGGTGGCAAAGTCACTTCGGTTCGCTACACTACAATGAAGCGAGTTGCAGAATAATTCTAAGCAACGTCAGTTGATAAGAATCAAGGCGTAACTTTTGTTACGCCTTTTTTTGTCTTCTCTTTACAACATAAATTCGTTTCTTCTATCTCAGTCAGGCATTTTTTATTCCACCAAACCCTTCAATGCCTCTACCCATCGACAGAGCACGCAGCAAGTGACACCAAAATTTGGAATCCGTTCTAGGCTGTATATTCCTCCGATCAAAATTGCGGCTTGATCATTCTCAATTTAGCTGCTTGCACAATACTCACTTTAAGCCTGCCTGATCCTGCCCGTGTACTTAGCGTGCAAACGTTAGAATATGCCCTTTGAATTCTTCATTTAGATAATCTGTGTGGCTTGGCTTTTCCTGGCAAGAGCTATATCCGAGTGCGATCATTCTAGCGCTTAATTTATTTTTCCTGCCACGGCCTGGGTCCACGATTATCACTTCACACGCTGGATTCGAATGCGCTTCAATAAATTTGGCGAGCAACGCGATGTGTTGCTCTTCGTACAATAGATCGCTTCCTATTATTAAATCGAAGAGACCGAGGTCGTCCTCAGTGTCAGCCCAATCTACCTGCTTATAGGCAATAGGCTCGTCTTCGTTGAGCAGAGCATTTCTCGCGAGAAAGATCCCCGTCTCAGGATGATAGTCAGTAGCTGTAATGTCAGCCTGCTGCTTATTCAGCAGCAGGCTGCTTAGCGCCATGCCACAGCCTATCTCCAAGATTCGTTTTGAGCCGGTATTGTAGTCGCTGATGTAGTGAGCAAGAACCCTACTTGATGGCCACACTACGCCGAAAATTGGCCACTGGGCAGAGGATATTCCGAGATCCTCGGCAACACCCTCAGGGTCATGGAATTCTTGCCGATTGCGCAAGCTACATAGATGGATATCTATCTTTCCAAACTCGACGGTTTGGTAGGATAAGCGGAGTTTTGTCATTAGGCTGCCTTTAGATTGGCGCTGAGTCAGCTATCTGAGATAAATGACAAAACGTAGTAGTAATCTAAGCTATAGTATTGCGCTAGAAAGGCAATGTATTTCGCGGTGCGCGTTTGGCTACATTAGTGTGTTCAAGCCCTACGTAAATGTTGGCCTCTTTATGGGCTCATTTCTTGACCACCCCCATTCACTTCTCGAAGGATCAGCTAAACGAATGCGCCATATTAAGCTTAGCCTGGAGAGCGACATTAACTGAGGGGCATTGACCGAATTGATTCACGCCGCCTATACAGACATGAAAGGCAGCTTGCCCCTGTGACCACGTCAGGGCCTCGTCTTTCGCCTTCCTCTTTTCTTGCTATTTCTCTGTAACAAAACTGGTGTTTAGCCGTCTATTTACTTGTGATGGAAAATTATTTCGTGAAATTCTAGTTAGATCAGATTGGAGAACACCATGGTAAAGACCGTAGATTTTTGGGACGCCAGAGCCCAGGGCTATGCGAAATCGCCCGTAGGAGACGAAGAAGCCTACAAGGAGAAACTAGCGACTACGCAGCGTTATTTCGACGCGAATTCGCAAGTAGTTGAGTTCGGCTGCGGCACGGGCACAACCGCCATTCACCATGCTCCCTTTGTGCAGAAGATTGTAGCGACTGATATCTCATCAAACATGATTGAAATCGCCAGGCAGAAGGCCGTAGCAGCAGATATCACTAATGTAGAATTTCACTGTACTGCATTAGAAGACTTTGAGGCCGAAGATGCCTCTTTCGATGTTGTTATGGCCCATAGCATTCTGCACCTATTGGAAGATCCGGAGCAGGCCATCCAGCTTTCTTACCGGCTACTCAAGCCCGGCGGCGTGTTTGTAACTTCTACCGCCTGTCTGGGCGACTCGTTTTCACACTGGAGAGTCTTACTGCTGATTGGGAAACTATTCCGCCAGGTTCCCTACGTGAATGTACTGAAACGCGAGACCCTGAGCCACTATCTGAGCGACGCTGGCTTTAAAGTTGAGCTCGAATGGGATCCGAAGAAGCAGGCCGCGTTTATCATCCTCAACAAACCAGCGGATTAATCCAGATCCACATTACTGGACTGTCCCTGTTGCAGCGAACCAAGCTGAGCCCCCAAAGAGGCTAATACTGCCCTCCCCCGGGCGACAAGCCTAGCGCCTGATAAAAATCCAGACCTAGGATTCAGCTCGAAAACACAACAACACTCGCAACACTCCTCAGTAATGAGCTAGAATCCTCACCAATTCGGTCAACTATTAAGCAATCTATCCAATGGCTGCTTTCGAAAATGCCGAGAATGTCCTATTTTCTAACTAATTTCAGGAAACACTATGAACATGATCAAACCTAGCTTAGTTGTAGCGGCACTTTCGCTACTTTCACCGGTGCTCGTTAGCGCCCAGAGCCTAACCCCTCTGCAACACAGCGTCCAGAATGTAATGGGAATGGACCATCGCACGGAGGCGGAGCTCGCCAGAGATGCTGACCGTGATCCAATCGCTGCATTAGACTTCATCGGCCTCGAAGCCGACATGACTGTTATCGAATTCTTGCCAGCAGGCCAGGCTTACTACACAAAGATTCTAGGCCCAGTGCTGAGAGACAACGGACATCTTTACAGCGTCGACAATGCGAACACATTCGGTAATTGGGGCGACTGGACCGAGAAAGACATGTTTGCCATGACGCATCAGGTGACTATTGAGAATAATTACAACAGTGCAGAAGGACGGTATGTGCCAGGTGATATTAACTTCGGCGTGGCAAGCGCCGATATGTTCCTTCATTTTCGGGAATACCATAACTTCAATGAGGCAGACAACAACCGCGTCAATGCTGAAGTTTTCGATACGCTAAAGTCAGGTGGCACCTATGTTGTTGTAGACCACACGCGACGTCATATGCAGGAAGAGACAGGCACACTAGGTCGCCGTGAAGATCCAGTCGATGTAATTCTGCAAGTGCAGGCAGCTGGCTTCGTTCTCGATAGAGTTTCTGATATGTTCTTCCAAGCAAGTGACGACCTGTCTCAGGAAGTTGGGCAGATTCCAAACATGACAGACCGCTTCTTCTTGGTGTTTAAGAAGCCTTAAACCCTAGGCAGCACGCAGTCACGAAGCCTTCGATGGCTGGGCACTCAGTGGTCTAGCCTCGAAGGTTTTTTGCCTTCACGACTAGACCTTAATCCAGACCTAAACTCTAATGCGGCGAATGCCGCACTGTGCACGGCTGTGTTATAAAGGTTGAGTAGCGGCGTCCATTAAAAATATAACAAAGGAACTCACCATGAAACGACTACTACTCATCGCGTGTACTTTTTCTGGACTTTGCTTTACAAGCCTAGCTCAGGATTCCGGCGCTCCGCCTGCCATATTCAAACCCGGCGCAGAAATTGAAGCGGAATTGGATAGCGCTGCCGCGTCATCTGCATCTGCTGGCGGCTGGTCAGTGACAGTCTCCCCTGGCGTGTCGGTTCGCCGCCGCAGCAGCGCGGTGGAGCAGTATGCGATCATTCACCCATGGAGCATGGAAATTTATCGCGTATTGGAAGGCAGTGGAACGTTCGTGACAGGCGGTAAACTTGTGCTGCCTCTAGCAGAATCCAGCGACCCGAACATCGTCCGCACTCAGCATGGCATAGTCGGTGGACTTGCTAGGCAGGTTACCGCGGGGGACGTACTCGTTCTGCAGCCAGGCACGCCACATTGGTTTCGAAGCATAGACGGCGAGACTATTACCTACATGGAAAGCCGAATCATGATTACGACCCACCCGGTTCAGTATCAGTAAATTCTATAGAGCTGGATGCCGCGGATAGGCGTAGCATCCAGGCTACAGGCCTAGCGGGAACTTCGGCTAGACCAAGGTCCCGTCGCTGCCCCTGGCGATCCCCTGATTAGAAACACGGAGAGTGTTTCTAAGGTGGAGCCGCGCAACATGCCTGCGGTTGTATTAAAAGATACAGGCACTCATCAAGAACAGGATGCAGAATGGTTCAAGCAAAGCAACGCTGGGGCGTCAGTGCATTTTTCTACCAGCATCACACTACTTAAATCCGGTCTCGTGTTTGCTTTTGATCCGCGCAATTGGATCATTGGAGAACTCGCACAAGGCCCTCTCCAGAGGATTCCCGTAGATGCGAGCATGGACAGAGTTATTCAGATGCAGTTAATGCTGTCCAATCATCACTCTTGCGGCCCCGTAACCAAAACGCTGCATGGCACTATCATCGACAAAATCTTCCTCCAATCTTCGTAACCCTTGCTGATTTTCCCTGTTCAGCCTAGATTCATTCTCCAAGCGTATGCTCAGCGGTGACACTATTATTTTCGTTAGCTGTTCATTTTTGGAAGAAGGTAAATGTTATGGTTTTGAAAAATGTTTTGTTAAGCCTTTCAATTATTGGCACCCTGGTAATCAGCCAAACGGCATGGGCTGATAATCGCAATAATCGTCGCGGCTATGGCGCTTATAGCACTGGTCAGCACAATTACAGCAACCGCTATCGAAACGACTACCGCGGAAATCGTCGCGCGAATTCCTATCACTATGGATCCAGTGGCAGGCGCTACAATAAAAACTACAGCACCGGTTATGGCAGTGGTTTTACTGTCTCTCACGGAAATTATTATTCGCGGCATAGAGGCTATGATTCAGGAATTTTTTTTGGCGGTCTAGTCTTGGGTTCCCTGTTCAATTTTTCTAGACGCTCCTCTGGATATGCGCAAACGGTTGTGTATAGAAACGCGCCAACAATTAGTACCCGCGAGATTGTCTATGTTGACCAAGCGCAGGCTCGAAGCACTGCCACGGCTGTTGCTAGTGGTCGGCGCCTCCTGCGCGACCTTGAAGGCAATTGCTTCGAACGAATCGTGGATAAGCAAGGTGATGAGATTCGCGTTCAACTCGAAGCTCAGGAATGCAATTTTTAGTTAGATCAACCTGCGCCTGCGCTATACTTGTTTATACAAAAATATTGGCCATGCATCCGTGTTGGTCCTGCTGTCCTTTTGGAGTCAGATGAAAGTTGTTTACTAGTCATGAGAAAACTTAGCGCAGTTATTACACTGCTTTTGTCACTCGCCGCTTGCACTAGCTCCCCCTTAGATAGACGTCAAGTCGTACTTTACTCTGATGCCGACATGGCAGAACAAGGCATTCGCAGCTACCGCAAAATGCAGACACAGATACCTGCAACTAAAGACGCTAGAGAACTGCAGTATGTGCAGTGCGTCACCAACTCTGTTGTGGCTGCACTAGATAGCGAAGATCAATCCCGTTTCGATTGGGAAGTCACCGTATTCGACAACGAACAAGCTAACGCCTTCGCGCTGCCCGGTGGCAAGATTGGTGTTTACAACGGCCTATTCTCAGTGGCGGTCAATCAACATCAATTGGCAGCTGTGATAGCGCATGAAGTCGGACACGTATTAGCCAACCACAGCAATGAACGCGCCAGCCAATCGGCATTACGCAATGTAGGCGCCGCGGCCGCGCAGATCCTAGGCGCATCGGATACCGCGCTGCAAATCTTCGACGTAGGCGCGCGCTATGGCATCTTTCTGCCATTTAACAGAACCCAGGAAAGCGAAGCGGACGCTATCGGCGTAATCCTCATGTCCGAAGCAGGGTTTAATCCCGAGGAGAGCATCAACCTTTGGGTCAATATGAGCGCTGACGGCGGCACTAGACCTCCCGAATTATTGTCTACTCATCCTTCGCCTTCCTCGAGAATGGCGGAACTAAAAGGTCTCATGCCCCCTGCCAATGCCTTAAGAGACTCAGCCAACAGCCGTGGATTGAGCCCGGATTGCATTCTATTCTAGACCCCATCTACCCCGTTAGGGCTCGTTTAGGCACAAGCAAGACACGTCTGGATAGGTAAACCCGCAAATTTTCAATATAGTAAAGTATTTACTTTAGTATGTTAACTTCCTTTTTAACAAACTTTCTCAGGAGAGAACCTGTGACCAAGCTGAATACCTGCAAGCAGGACATTTAGTTGCTTTTCTCCCAACCGATAGAAAGGGAAGATCTGCCCTTCACAACCTAAGGCATAATGTTTAGCTATAGGCAATCCACCGGCACTTAGCGAACTCGCGGAGCCCTGCCTTAACTGCAGCAAGCCTCTACTGAGCAGAGGCTGTGGGTATTGCGGCCAGAAGTCGAAGAGTTTTCGCAGGCCATTCTTTAAGCTCAGCAGTGAGGCCGAAGCCAGCCTGAATACCCTAGCTAACAATCCCACTGAGTATGCGCAGGGCTATCTGGAATACATCACCGTCTTCATGTTGCTGATGATTCCTTTATTAGCTTTTATCCAAAAGCTAATCTACATCGCCAAACGTCTTGTAGACATCTTCGTTCATCTTGAAGAACACACCCCAATAATCAGGAGCCTTAAGCCAAGCACTCACTACGACAACTACAGCGCTATCACATCAACTATCTTATAAGGCTTGAAGAACAAGATCGTCACGCCACCTGCAAAATTCTGCAAAGTGCCGGATAGAGCAAGACCAACAGCCAAACCGGCAGTACCAAGAATCGCGACAAAGCAAGTCATCTCTACGCCCAACACACTAAGGGCGGTGATATAGACCAGCACCTTTACTAGCATGCCTAGCATGCTTCCTAGGAAGCTAATAAGCGATATTGACCTGACCCTTGGTCATTATTTTCTTCGTGAGCGAGACGAGCATGTTGGTGATCATCAGTCCAACGACAAGTGTGACTATGGCACAAACAAACTTTATGCCATAAGGGATCGCCATTGCGGTTAGTTCGGCGGCATTAAATGCCATAACATGGCCTTTATTTTTTCTATAAAAAACAGGGAAGATCAATTGATCACCCCCGGTAGTTAAGCAAATACTAGTCCGCACTTCATAAACTACTGCGATTTATGCTTCGAATTTACAGCTTATCCAATTTCAGTTTCAAAGCAGATGGCTCACACTACATTTTGAACTTTATAACGACCTCAAAAAGGCAAGTATTTGTTGCTGCTCATTCGCACCAAGGTTAGCGAAAGTATCGGGCATTACTGACTCATCTGAATCTCTAACCTGTGTTACTCGCTCCTTAAAATAAGTTACCCAGCGCCGTCCATCTTCGCTTTGTATTTGCACGGCTAGCTCTGAGTCGTTTCGAAAACGACCGCGAATTACAGTGCCGTCCTCTTGCTCGACTTCTTTCGTGCCAAAACCGCTAACTATGGAAGCCGATGGGTTCATCAGTGCCTGTAGCAACGCATCGTCAGCTAGTCGACTGCCGACCCCATCCAGTGATGGCCCGACACTGCCGCCTTTGTCATCATAAGAGTGACAAGTGGCGCACTCTGCTGAGCCGTTGAATAGCATTTCGCCAGCAATAACATTTGGATCGTCACTTGGGCCGGAGTCGTCGTCACCTAAAACTAGAGCAGGCTTGCCTTGCAAGTTGCGAATGTAGCTAGCGATATCGAAGATCTCAACTTCGCTTAACGAACCTGCCCACGCAGCCATACCGGTACCCGCACGTCCGTCAGTGATGACGTCAATGAGCTCCTGATCCGCCAGTCGATTAGCCGGAGCATCTGTCAAGGGTTTACCCATGGTTTGGCCTTCGCCCAGAACGCCGTGGCATATCTGACAATACGCATTGTAGAGTTCTTGCCCTTCACCAACGCCGGCCAATGACCCAGCCGAAAGAACACTAAGGAATAACACAGCCGTCATGCTCTTAATGCTGCGCGAAAGTACTACTGTAAAAGATGATTTCAAGTTTTCGCCTATCTGTTTAGTCATAGCAATCATTAGTTTGAGTACGCAATTTTGCGGTCTCTCGCCTACAGGCTGAATAGAATATAGTTGCCCGTAGCGATACCAGTAGCAACGCCCGCTCGCGTTACGGGGTTTCGTGTACCCGAAGCTACGCCGATGTATTGCTTACCGTCGATGGTGAAGCTGGTAGGCGGCGCATATATGCCACTGCCTGTCTGGAATTTCCAGAGTACTTCGCCAGTTTCATCGTTCATGGCGTAGACATGGCCGTCTGGCGCACCGGAGAAAACCAACCCGCCGCCTGTTGACAGCGTTCCAGCCCAGTTGAAATTACCTGGCATTTCTTTCTGCCAGGCGATTTCACCACTTAACATATCGAAGGCTACGACCCAGCCTGTGCCCGTCGTGTCGAACTGCGGGATGCCGCCTAGATCCATTGTGCCCGCACGAGCATCTCCTTCGCGACGGATGAAACGAGTTCCCCACTCGGTCGTTGGGATGTAGAGCATATGCGTATCAGGGCTGTAAGACGCAGGAGGCCAATTCTTGCCGCCGTAGAGACCTGGGAAAACCATGGTGTCTGCTGGCTCATACAGCGATTCCTTCAACACGGGCTTGCCGCGCTCGTCTCTTTCTGCCCAATTCACTCGGGTGTACTCACCGGCATACAGGAAGTCACCGTTCATGCGATCTAGTGCATAGACGTGTCCGTTTCGGGAAACCTGCACGATCATCTTGCGCATTTCGCCTTCAAACATCTCTTCAATGATCATCGGCTCCGAGGTGGAATCGTGATCAAATTCGTCTCTGGGTGAGGTTTGGAAATACCAGCGCAGATCGCCGCTATCGGCATCCAGGGCAACTACGGAGTTGGAATACAGATTGTCACCTGCACGCACCGCGTTATTGATGTCTGGCCAAGGATTACCCGTGCCCCAGAACACCATGTCAGTCTCAGGATCGTAGGTGCCCGTCACCCAAGTAGGGGCGCCACCGGTCTTCCAGGAGTCGCCTAGCCAAGTTTCATTGCCAGGCTCGCCTTCGGCAGGCGTGGTATAGAAGCGCCAGCGACGCTCGCCTGTGTTGACGTCATAGGCATCGATGTAGCCTCGAATACCGTATTCGCCGCCGCCCACGCCAATCAAAACCATGTCTTTAACGACTAGTGGCGCACCGGTAACCGAGAAAGACTCACGGTGGTCGCCCACCTCGGCATCCCATAATTGAATGCCTGTGGCGGCGTCGAAAGCCAATAGGTGGGCGTCTAGTGTTCCATAAAACACCTTGTCTTCATGCAGCCCTACACCCCGATTGTGAGGTCCACAGCACAGATCTACATTTTCGAAGTCATGGTCGTAGCGCCACAGCTCATCGCCAGTTAACGGATCGACGACGATCAGGTGGCTATTCGCCGTAGTTAGGTACATGCGGCCATCATTCACTAGGGCTGTAACCTCAAAAGCACCCCCTGTCACGCCAGTCTGTTTGATCCAAACAGGACGAAGATTGGTCACCGATTCGCGATTTATCTGAGTATCCGGCATATAGCGCCATGCGCCGTAGTTCTTACCATAGGTAACCCAGCGGTCGGAATAATCCTGCGCATTCTCCAGAATGTCAGAAGTAACGTCCTGTGCGGTACTGGCCGATGCAAACAGACCCAGACCGAGTAGCACCAACAATGACTTTGAAAATTTATTCATTTGAATAACCTTTTTTGCAATAAATAACTGAATTCTTTACTATTACCGCGATGAATCAACGTCTGATCGTCGCCCAGAGACCGGATGACAATTAAGCTATAAACCCCCTGCTTCTGTCAATTAAGATGCTCCGAATTAGGGCCTAATTTGGGGCAAACCGGCCCTATTACAATCAAATCACGCAAATTGCACAAAAAGCAGTTGCGTCATATCATCAAGCCCGTTTGACGCGGTTCCCGCGACAAGAAGAATAAGAATAAGGATAAAAAATGATTATCTACGGCGTAGCACTACTTTCCGCCTGTTTGATACTGGGAATGCTTATTGGAGAGGCGCTAGGAGTTGCTCTCGGCGTTCAGGCCAACGTGGGCGGTGTAGGTATAGCCATGCTGTTCCTAGTGCTCTCCAGCAATTCAGACAAGTTTAAGGCATTGGTTGAGGGGGCATCAGGAACTGGCATCCAGTTCTGGTCTGCCATGTATATTCCGATAGTCGTCGCCATGGCGGCCAGGCAGAATGTCGTAGCAGCATTCGAAGGCGGCATGCTGGCCGTTGTCGCGGGGGTCGCTGCGGTACTAGTCAGCTTTGCACTGGTTCCCGTCATCAGCAAGATTGGCAACTCCGATACTTCTAGCCAGGAGAGCCAATAATGGAAATCTTAGAAACTGTCTTTGTTCGTAACTCGCTCGTAGTCGCCTTCGCGGTTGTAGGCTTAACTATCTGGATATCTTATTTTCTCGCGAATAAATTGACCAAGGGTCGGATCCACGGCTCGGCCATCGCTATTGCTCTTGGTTTGTTAGCTGCCTATTTTGGTGGCAAGGCAACAGGTGGCAGTGCCGGCGTCGCCGATATCACCTTGCTAGGTGGCATCGGTTTAATGGGTGGCGGCATGATGCGCGATTTCGCCATCGTCGCTACTGCCTTTGGCGTCAAACTGAGTGAATTAAAAAAAGCCGGACTAGCCGGGGTTGTTTCCATTTTCGCCGGCGTCATCGTTTCCTTTGTTGTCGGCGCCGTCGTCGCGGTGCTGTATGGTTACACTGACCCTGTTGCGGTCACCACCATCGGAGCCGGCGCGGTAACCTATATCGTTGGCCCGGTCACCGGCTCAGCCTTGGGCGCGGACTCAGATATTATCGCACTGAGTGTTGCCGCTGGGCTCATCAAATCCATTCTGGTAATGATCGGTACGCCGCTGGTTGCCAAGACAATCGGCTTGAATAATCCGCAGTCTGCTATGGTATTCGGCGGACTCATGGGAACTACTTCAGGCGTGGCTGCAGGGCTTGCCGCTACAGACCCTAAGCTTGTACCGTACGGCGCGATGACTGCTACGTTCTATACAGGCGTAGGATGTTTGTTAGGGCCATCAATCTTGTTTTTCATCGTCAATGCAATCTTATAGCTTTTAACTACACTCAAAGTGATCTCTACGACGGTCACGGCTGCCCAGATTCACAGGAAAGGTACTCGAATGTCAGAACAAGTTTATCCACACTTAAATAATTCCAATAATAAAATTGCCCTGACCGAGGGAGATGATTCCTATAGCTACGCGGATGTGAATCAGCGTATAAATCAATTCGCAACGGGGTTGTTGAATGGCAGCGACGATCTGAATGAGGAACGCATCGCTTTCTTTATCCCTGCCAGCGTCGACTACGTAACAACCATGCACGGCATTTGGAGAGCTGGAGGAATAGCTATTCCTCTAAATGTTGCCTCGGCAGTCGCCGAGCTGGAGCACTATTTAAGTAGCGCAAGCGTTACGCGCATGATCGCGAACGGAAAATACCAAGAGTCGCTTACCGAACTCTGCGCCCAGATGAATATCGAACTACTCTCTGTAGCCGATGTGATGGCCGAAGAGGCTAGCCAGTTGCCAGTGATTCTTCCAGAACGTCGAGCGATGATGTTATTCACGAGTGGTACGACGAATAAGCCCAAAGGTGTAGTTAGCACGCACAAAACAATTCATGCACAAATAACTACGCTTATAGAAGCATGGAGCTGGACTGATCAAGATTCCATTCCGCTATTTCTACCCGTGCATCATATTCACGGTATCATCAATATACTCAGTTGCGGCCTATGGGCTGGCGCGACGGTGCACCTGTTTGCGAAGTTCGATATCCCGAAGATTACAGCACAGATCGTTGCAGGCACTTACAACGTCTTCATGGCGGTGCCTACAATCTATGTGAAACTTATGCAGTATTTTGACACCATCGATGAGAGCGATGTAAAGAAGATCTGTGATGGCTTCAGGCCAATGCGTCTTAATATATCGGGCTCCGCCGCGTGCCCGGTTAAGCTATTCAATCAATGGAAAGATTTGACAGGTCAGGTCTTGTTAGAGCGCTACGGCATGACAGAGATCGGCATGGGCATTTCTAATCCCTACGACGGCGAGCGTCGGGCTGGACATGTTGGCCAGCCTCTTCCAGGTGTCCAGGCGCAGCTCTTCGATGAAGACAATAATCCTGTCACGCAGGAAAACGTACCCGGCGAGATTCGCGTCAAGGGCGACAACGTTTTCCTCGAGTACTGGGCCAATGAAAAAGCCACCAAAGAAAGCTTCCATGACGGCTGGTTCTGCACCGGCGATGTGGCTGTTCTCGACAATGGCTACTACCGCATCATGGGTCGCTCTTCGATCGATATCATAAAGTCCGGCGGCTATAAATTATCCGCATTGGAGATTGAGGGTACGCTGCTCACCCATGACGACATAGCTGAATGCGCGGTTATCGGTGTTGAAGATGAAACTTGGGGAGAATCCGTTATGGCCTTCATAGGTCTTAAGGCCGGAAAATCAATGGAATATGGTGATTTGAAGGCATGGTGTGATGGCAAGATGTCTTCCTACAAGATACCCAAGGCCATACAGATAATCGATGCCCTTCCGCGAAACGCGATGGGAAAAGTAACCAAACCTGACTTGAAAAAATTGCTGTAGCCAAGTCAACTCAACAAGGAGCTGTAGCAATGATTAAATTCTTAGCCTCGATGGTTTTCTTTATAATGCTACCAATACAATCTCAGGCGGCAGATACATTGCAAGACATAGAGCAGAAGTTTCAAGGGGATTTCGAATTAGTTAGCTATTTCCAATTCCCAGAACAAGGCGATCCTATAGACATGAACTATGTGGGCCGGCTGAGCTACGATGCATTTGGCAATATGGCAGGACTCGGCATGCCGCGCGACCTTCCCGAAAGGAATCAAGCTACTGAAGAACGTGTAACTGGCGGATTCGGCTATTGGGGCAAGGTGTCATTCGATCTAGAGAATAGTCTGGTAATTCACCACGTGGAAGGTTCGCCCATGGTGCCCGAATGGGTAGGCGGCGACAACATACGCCATTTCGAATTCAGCGATGGCCTGCTAAAACTTTCACTGAAAAACAGCGAGGGCAGAACGACTGGCACGCTAAGCTGGAGAAAACTGGACTAAGCATAGGCCTTTAGAATTTCGACCTTTAGATTCACTCTGCGCAGTACTTACTGCAGTGCGCAGCTTTTACAATTTCAACTGAAAGTATTACGCCGTATAAAGGTCTTATTCAAGCAATTGACTACACAGTATTGTGAGAAATAACCGGGCAAGGGAAAGACATGGAATCAATTTACTACGTGCTCTGTTGGCATTGCCATCGACGCTGCAAGCATTGCTATGAGTCCCGTTTTCGACCTTACATCAGGGATGAACTCGAAGCAGTCGTGGCTGAGGCACAGACGAATTTCCCGAACATAATCGCCAACCTGCCAGAACGGATGACTTTTCGAGAGGCAAATCCCGATTCTTCAAAGCCTGATGACTATGTCGAGAAGACAGGGAAAATAATTCTATCCGGTGGTGACGTACTCACCGAGCCCGTTCGCGAAAGAATCCTCTATCCGGCGTTAGAAGCGCTGCAAGAAAAATACCGGGATAATGGCGGCGTAAAAGTGGTGGTACAGACCACGGGTGACTTGCTTACGCCAAAGATTATTAATGAGTTATTGAGCCGCAACATCTGGTCTATCTCTGTATCTGGCATGGACGATTTTCATGTGGGCATGGAAGGCGACAAAAAGGACGCCCTCGCAGAAAAAGTTAAGGCGATGCTGGAAGATGCAGGCATCAAACACGCCGATGGGGAAAAAGACGAGCGCGCATTAGAAAAGGGCCCGATCTTCAGCATGTTTGGTGCTAGCGAAGATTCCTGGATCGGTAAGCTTTGGCCCCGCGGTCGGGCCTGGGAGAACGGTCTTTCTCAAGCAACGATCGAAGACAATTTCTGCGATGCCTGGTCCGGCGGGCTTAATTTCTTGCAGCATGGCTATGCCGGTTCAGAAGTTTCGATCGACCCCACTGGCGATGTTTACCCCTGCTGCATAAAGACCGCTCATCCACTAGGCAACCTTACCGAAGAGCCTCTTATCGAGATTCTCGACGACTTAGCCGGCATACCGGCTATTGAAGCTATCAATGCCGGGAGACCCGAACGCATGGGGTTAACCCATGGATGGGATGAGGAAAAATTCATAGCCGAATCTACAACCAAGACGCCAAAAGGAGACGACTACAGTAACCTGTGCATTGGTTGCGATAAATTTCATGTAGAGGTATTGGGCCCAGCCCTTGATGAGAAGCGACGTGATCGTCGAGCTCAACGTATGGGTGTATTGGCTACTAATGGATAAATCAATTTCGCTATCAGCTGTCCTGAGATATCAATGGCGCAGCTGAGACCATCATTTCCACTTATTCGAATATTTTTTTTATTCGTTCTATTGCCTCACTCCTCGCTAACAACAGCACAAGCAATTGATGTCGCAGATTGGTCAGCGCTGGAACAGCAAGCGCGCGGACAAACTGTCTACTTCAATGCCTGGGGTGGCGAGCCCAGAATAAATAGTTATCTTAACTGGGTTGCCCAGGCGCTAGAGCAACGCTTTAACATCACTCTTCAACATGTAAAAGTCGCTGATACTGGCGAAACTGTCTCGAAGATAGTTGCTGAACGAACCGCTGGCAATGATACGAACGGCAGCATCGATCTGTTATGGGTCAACGGGGAGAACTTTGCAGCACTTAAGGAGAACCAATTGCTCTTCGGCCCTTGGGCCGAAGAGCAACCCAACTTCAGTTTAGTTAATGCAAATCGATTTCCCGAGATGCGCGAAGATTTCACCGTGCCCACTGATGGCTTAGAGTCGCCTTGGACCCGATCACAACTCGTTTTCTATCACGACAGCCAATGGCTGATAGAACCGCCTCAAACAATAGCTGCAATACTGGATTGGTCGACGTCCAATCCTGGGGAATTCACCTATCCCCGCCCACCTGCATTTCTAGGAAGCACCTTTCTCAAGCAGGCGGTCCTTGAGATCTCCAACAAAGATCCAGCACTGTTTGCCCCGGTCACTGATGATGAATTCCAGCGAGTCACAACGGCATTATGGGACTACCTCGATGCGCTTCATCCTACTCTATTGCGAGCGGGCAGATACTTCCCCAACTCCGCCGCACAGCTGAGACGACTGATGGGTGACGGCGAAATTTCTCTGGCGCTAGCATTTAATCCAAACGAGGCCTTGCTCTCGGTTCGCACAGGAGAGTTGCCAGACAGTGTCCGAACTTACGTACTGCAAGGCGGCACGATCGGCAATGTCAGCTTTCTCGCGATTCCCTACAACGCTCAGCACAAAGCCGGCGCGATGATCACGGCTAACTTTCTTCTCTCCATCGAGGCACAGGCCAGAGCCAGTGACCCGAATCATATGGGCAGCACAACCGTGATTTCTATCGAGGATTTAGACGCAAGTGCCCGCCAGCAATTTGATTCAGTAGGCACTGATTTGGCAGCCGCTAGTCCAAAAGAGTTAAGCCGCAAGCTGCAGGAACCCCACCCCTCTTGGACACCCGCCCTTGAGCGCGCCTGGATCCAGCGCTACAGCGCAAGATAGTCGGTGCTACGCTGGGCAAGCCACAGTCTTATCTTCCTACTAGCCGCACCGATTCTGCTGGGAACGCTCATTGCGAGTTTGCCAGCCTTTGGTTATTTCCCACCCTTGGGAAGCTCGGAATTTTCCCTAGAGGCATGGCGCGAGCTATTCGAAGTGCCAGGACTAACTCGAAGTATATTGATCAGCCTAATTTCGGGAATCTTAACGCCGCTGATTTCTCTGACACTAGTATTCCTCTATCTAGCTAGTGCAACAGGGAGCAAATTAGATCTCTGGATTCGCCGACTCGTTTCCCCCTTGCTCTCATTTCCACATGCTGCGGCCGCATTTGGACTCGCCTTCTTGATCGCACCCTCCGGACTATTGAGCCGAGTTATATCCCCTGGACTTACAGGCTGGGAGCGGCCACCTGATATTCTTATTGTAAATGACACATGGGGTCTGTCTTTGTTATTCGGGCTTGTTGTCAAAGAAGTGCCATTTCTTCTACTTATGTCCTTAGCAGCTCTACCACAACTCCAGCCTAGGCATCGTGTTGAGGTTGCTCGAACTCTAGGTTATAGGCCCACAATAGGCTGGCTCAAAGTAATTGCGCCCAGCCTTTATCCCTTGGTCCGCCTGCCGGTGATTGCAGTCATAGTCTTCGCCTGCGCCACGGTCGATGTGGCGCTTATTCTCGGACCCACTCTTCCACCTACATTAAGTGTCAGGGTTTTGTCGTGGTTCAATGATCCCGATCTTAATCTTCGCTTTTTAGCGGCCGCCGGAGCACTACTGCAACTGGGAGTGAGCCTGACAGCTATAGCAATTTGGCTAGCGCTAGAGAAATTGGTCGGCCTGTTTTGGAGGATCTGGATGGCAGCAGGAAACCGCAATACTGGAGAGGGTCTGGCATTTGCAATAGGCCGAAGTGCGATGCCTATTATGTTAATGGTCATTGCAGGAAGCCTACTCGCCCTATTAACCAATGCTTTTTCTGGTTCTTGGCGCTATCCCTCTGCCCTACCATCTTCCTGGACGATTCAGCACTGGGCAAACAGTCTTTCAGACCTGTCTATACCGTTTTTTAACACAGTGTTAATCAGCGTTAGCTCCACACTGCTTGCGCTGATAGTAGTAGTAGCAACACTCGAATCTGAACGACAATCTGGTAAGGCTAAATCTACCGCAATGTGGTTGTTGTACCTGCCTTTACTGATCCCGCAACTTGTCTTTTTGTTTGGCATCATCGTGCTGACCGAATTTGCAGGCTGGCAGGCGAATTTGGGTCTTGTGATATTCGGCCACCTGTTGTTTGTGCTGCCGTATGTCTTCTTGTCACTCTCTGAGGCGTATCGTCAACTGGATCCGCGCTGGACGCAGGTGGCATCCACGCTAGGTGCGAGTCCGCTAAAGTCGTTCTGGCGGATTCGGATTCCTTTACTGCTAGCACCGTGCCTAACAGCCGGAGCGATCGGTATGGCGATTAGCATAAGTTTGTTTTTGCCCACTCAACTGTTAGGAGCGGGAAGAATTACAACTATTACCACTGAAGCTGTCGCCTTGACCTCTGGTGCAAGTAGAAATTTAATTTCGGTTTGGGCGATAGTGCAACTTTCATTACCAATAGTAGGCTTTATGATGGCTCTTTTTATTCCAAAATTTGTTTGGCGCAATCGCAGCGGGATGATGGATACACGATGAGTAATTCTGTCCTTGAATTGAATGATGTAAGCATTTCGCTAGGCGGCAAGCAATTGCTTGAAATTGATTGCCGCGTAGGTTCTGGAGAGATTCTCACCGTGATGGGGCCATCTGGTTCGGGAAAGTCTTCCTTGCTTGCCTATATCGCAGGATTCTTAGCGCCCGTTTTTGAGTCCAGCGGTTCTGTTCTAGTCAACGGTGACGACATTTGTTCACTCGCCGCTGAGCGCCGCCGTATAGGGCTATTATTTCAGGATCCACTGCTATTTCCTCACCTATCAGTTGCTGGGAATTTACGCTTTGCTATGCCCAGAAATGCGCAACACAAGAGCCAAGCAATCAGCGAAGGGCTCCATGATATTGGACTAGCGGGGTTTGATAATCGAGACCCAGGCACTCTCTCGGGCGGACAGGCATCACGTGTCGCGCTGCTGCGACTATTGCTGTGTGCTCCAAATGCGGTTCTCCTTGACGAGCCTTTTTCCAAGCTGGATACCCAACTAAGCGAAGAAATCAGGGCTCTGGTTTTCGATAAACTGCGAGCCTCTGGGTTACCAACTATTCTCGTAACTCACGATCAGGCCGACGCTGAACGAGCCGGCGGCCAAATTCACACTCTACTTTCACGCTAGATTCACTTAATCAGGACGCTCCCGAGCATACGCTAACCACGCGTGCGTGGGCGGCATCAGGTCCGGATATGCCTCATCCTTTAGCGCTATTTGCCACACATTAGTTCGTTAGGCTAGACAAATGTCCATTCTGTGCAGTCCGGTACCTATCTGCCATTTCACGTGATGTCGATCATCAGCAAAAATATAGAAAGCACTGAATATGGACAGAATGTGCTGGTTATAACGCTATTATTACGTTTTTCATCTATACTCCAGCGCCTAAATAATATTAACGTATTTGTGAAAAATGAATAACTCAGCTCTCGTTCATGTAGACGCCGTATCGGTTTGGCGGCGGCACATTCTTAGCGTAGTAAGCTGGTCTTACTTAGGGCTAGGTGCTATCGCTGCTATTGCCGGCATTGGTGTTGCATTTACGCGGGGCCTATGGAGCATCGTTGTATTTGACGCAATTGCCTTGCTGATTGGCGTCGGTTTGGTGCTGTGCCCGGACCGGTTCTACCGGTTCAAGTCCAACGCACTGATCGTTTTGACCTATGCGATCGGGATATATTTCTCTTATTACTTTGGACCATTCGCAGCTGGCCCATTGTGGTTGTTCGCAGGCCCAATGCTTGCGGGAGCGCTTTTCGGTTGGCGGGCCGCGCTCGGGTCCATCGGATTTTTGGTAATCATTCTCGTCGCCATTGGTGTCCTGCTAGCAAATGACTCACTGAACTGGCCTGGTGAATTTGATTTAGGTGGCTGGTTCGTTATTACCACAAGCCTTGTGGCGCTGTCGGGTCTACTTTCAATTTCAATCGGTATTCTGCTAGAGGGCGTTGCTCGGGCCAACCGAGAGCGCGAAGTCGCAATTCAGGCCCGCGAATTGCTCGAAAAGCAGCTTCATCATTCACAAAGAATGGAGGCTGTCGGGACACTCGCAGGGGGCATAGCCCACGACTTCAACAACCTTCTAGGGGCAATTTCAGGCTTTACTGAGATCGCGATAGACACGTTGGAAGACAACCCTCGTGCGGCTATTGCGGACCTCTGCCAAGTGACGAAAGCGATCACTAGGGCCAAGAGTCTCACAGAGCAGATCTTGACATTTTCTCACAAGAATTCGCTGCAGCATCATCAAATTAATATTAACGACAGCATCCGCGACGCCAGCCGGCTGCTCGAAGTGCTTACGCACGAGGGCATTCTACTCGATATAAAACTCTGTCCTGAAATCTGTAGTGCGAGAATCGATGCAGACGCTTTAATTCAGATCCTGCTCAACGCAGTAACGAACGCTACACATGCAATGCCAAAGGGCGGAGAAATCAGAATTGAAACATCGCGCGTTCAGATTGACGAACATTCGACCAGGTTGGATGGCCGTAAGATGGAGTCCGGTGAATATGTTGTCGTATCAGTTACCGACACCGGTTCCGGTATCCCTGAGGACGCACTAGAGAGAGTCTTCGAACCCTTTTTCACGACGAAAGGGACGGGTGAGGGCACCGGCCTAGGTCTTACGACGTCCAGGGGAGTCGTTAATCAGGTACACGGTTATATCCATTTGATGAGCGAGCTCGGTCGAGGGACCACCCTTGAATGTTTTTTCCACTTCACAAAGGAGCAGGCTCCAAAAATCGACCAACCCAGCGATATATAGCTAAGTAAAGGGAATGAAAGAATCTTGGTTGTTGAGGATGACGAGAAGAGACTCTGAGCCGCGCTGTGTACAACACACTAACGATCACTTGCGGCGCGCCCGCGGTCGAGCGCATCCTGGGCGCCAGTCGATAGGCCTCCATCTAGTCCGACAGTAACAAATCGGAAACCTTCTGCTAGCCGCGCCTCTACGGTTCGTGAGTTTGTCGTGATAGCACAAGGGACGTCGTGAGCTAAGCAGCTGCTAAGAACGGTCTGAATTGCGGCCTCGACCTGAGGTGCCGCTGCGCTGGCATAACCCATCGCCGCGCTTAGATCAGATGGCCCGATAAAGATGACGCCGGTGCCTGGGATGGAAATAATTTCCTCGATGTTTTCAACTCCCTCCGGCGTTTCAATCTGAATGATGGCAAGCAACTCACCACTAGGGTCTAGGGGCCACAGATCTGCCTTCGCAATGTAGTCAGTTGTCCCCCAATACCAGACTGCGTTCGACGGGTTGCGTCCACGCAGCCCCACTGGTTCATAGTCATCTGCGCCATTGAGTTGTGGATACCTGCTCGCCCGAATCGCCATCTCGGCCTCGGCGGCATTGTTAACAGAGGGGAACATGACGCCGAACGCGCCCACATCCAATACCTGCTTCACTTGTGACAATACATCCTCGCCGCCGCTTGCCGGGATACGCACGAATGGCACTACATTTGGCTGCAAGCTGCCGTTCTCAAGGATTGCGCGCTTATCGGTCATACCAAGCAAGAACTCTCGAATCCGCTCAACATCGAAAGGCGCGTGCTCCATATCGATGATAATGAAATCCAAGCCCGATCTGGAGAGAGATCGAGCATTGTTGAGTGAATAGTCGAAAGATAAGAGGCCGAACGCCGGCTCATCGTTCTCCAGCAGGTCTATCGCTTTGTTCAAGCGCGCATCGGCTTCTTGCCCTGCTGCCCCTGTCGAGCTGATTAGTAGGGCAAGTGCGAGGCTAGCTAATGCAATTGGCTTCATTTGTTTTTTCATGGATTTTTCCTTGTTAAACGGCTCGGTCAAGCGCCTCTATTTAGAGTAGATCTGCCAATACAGCAACTGCCTCATGATCTGAGCGATCGATAAATAGTGCCAGAATCTCATGACTTTTCAATCTCCTAATTTTTCTTACGGCCATAGATTGCAATACCCTCTGCCCAAGCCAGCTGTTATATTGAAGACGCTGCCAACTATTGGTGGCCAAATCAGTCGTTCAAGGGCGAATTCCGCCCTGATTAAGGAGAACACCATGAAGAATCTAAGAAGCATAGCCGGCGTCACGGCCGTCATGCTTATAAGCGGCGCGCTCAACGCCCAGAGCGCTACTGTGCTCTACAACGAGCGGGTCGTAGAGCTGGAGCAAACACTGCCAGACGCTACCGACCTTTGGGTTAAGCCTGAAGATCTTACCCGAGTAAACGATTTTGTTCTTAAGCCTGAAGGGGCTTGCCTGGATGAATTGTGTGTTCCGGTTCTTCAAGATCGAGACAGTGCCATGTTTATTACTCGTCGCGGCCAAGCATGGTTTAACGTTACCGAACTGGCGGACAAACTACAGCAAGCTTATGTCACGGATTACAATGACTCCATCTGGAGTTTTGGCACTATGCCAGTAACGCGTCAGTCTTTCCTACGCGGTGGCGAAGCACCCGATTTCGAATTGATGGATCGCGATGGCGAACTAGTTCGTCTTTCAGATTTTCGAGGCAAAAAGGTATTACTCCTTACTTGGGCCTCGTGGTGAGGATGTCGTCTAGACGTGCCCGTGTGGCAGTCCATCTACGAAGAACTCAAGTCTGAAAATTTTGAAATTATTTCAGTAGCGCAAGATACTGGCGGCGAAGAAGCTGCTGGATACATCTTTGACGATGCCAATGTTAGCTACACAGCGATTATCGATGTGAATCATCAGATAAGCTCGCTTTACAATTTAGTCAATGTCCCTTCAGGTGTATGGATTGATGAACAAGGATCGATAATGCGCATCAATGAAGGCACCTATGCGAAGGAGCATATGAACGGTGCATGGGGTACCAACGACTACGTGCCCATCGTTCGTGACTGGGTCGCAAAGGGAGCCGACAGCGAACATGTCTGGGATAGAAGTAAGGTGCGGGAAAGCATCATTCAACGCACACCCGAAGCCGAGCGTGCACAACCTGCGTTCCGCCTAGGTGGATATTACTTTACCAATGACAACGATGAGAAAGCAGAACAATACTGGACCATGGCGCAGGAACTAGATCCAACTAGCTGGAACTACCTGCGGCAGGATCTACAGTATGAAGAAGGGGGCTCTGCTGGACCGGAATGGCGTGCTAGACGCGAACAAATAGAAGGTGCAGGTGGCGCTTACTACGCCCCACTAGAAATCGAAAACAACTAACGAAGCTTCTATAGCTTAGTAGCTGCCTATCAAAAAAGCCGACCAAGTTTCCTTGGTCGGCTTTTTTGATTCTAAAAATCTCTACTGCTATGCGGTCAAAGCGCATTCCAAGCAGGACTAATTAGCAATTCTGGATCAGCACCAGGCTTAGGTACAAACTTCTGCGTGCGACCATATTGGTTGTCGCCACCGTACAAATTGCCAGCAGGATCTACACTGAAAGAATGCACTTCGATATAGCCATCAGGCAATGCCAACGGCACTAGCCAGGTATATTTTAGGTTTCCTTCGAAATCAAAATTTACAAAGCGAAGTGGACCTAAGTCTGTAATCCAGAAATCATCTTCATTGACGATGATATCCAAAGGCAATGTAAGCTGGCCTATTGATCTTATAAATTCAAATTCTACTGGGTCGTCCGTCGCTTGCCAAAGATTGACCCGGTTTCCAGTACGATCGAGAACAAATACACGCCCATCAGGCCCGATTGCAACCGAGTGGATCGTCTTGGTCTGACCTGGACCTTCTCCTTCGCTGCCGAATTCACCAAGGTAGTTCATGTCACTATCCATAATCATGATGCGGTTATTATCTAACCCATCTGCGATTAGGATACGACCATCTTCCATGAAAGCGATATCCTGTGGCCGGCCAAAATGCGTGCCGTCGGATCCAGACACGTTTTTCTCGCCGTAGGTCGCAAGCACTTCACTTCCGTCGTTCGCTATCACGTAAATTTGGTGAAATGTTTCATTTACCAACCAAATGCGCTTCTCGGGATCGTAGGGATTAATTCGAATCCGGTGAGGGCCTGGGCCCGCCGAGCCTTCACACAAATAATCCAAATGATCCCAAACTTCGATAGGCTCGCCGTCTGCATTGACTATGAATAGGCAGTTATTCCAGGTACGGCGCGCCGTATCTCTTAATACATTAAGGCCTACATGACCCGCAAATCCCAGAAAGTCATCGGGTAGTGGGTAAGGTAAGACGGTTTCACCGCGTTGGGCGATGATGATGCGATCAGCCGATTCGGCCAAAACACCCGAATTGCCGCCGAAGGCATAACCTGCTTCAGCAAAGGGGTCCGCCCACAAGGAGACGACGTTATAGGGACTCTCGCCAATAGGCCCGCGGGCATTGCCTTGCTGGGAAAATGCGGAGCTAGATACGAAGAATGCTAGCGCCAATACGGCTAGCCGGTTCAGTTTAAACATGATGGTAGAGCCTCTGTTATGATCTTTGTGGTTACTTGTTGTTTTAATTATTGCGGTGAATCCTATCATGAAAAATAACGCCATAGAAATTCAATAAACTTTGAAAAAAGCACAAATTGTTGCAAATAAGGACTTTTCGGCCCTCTGCTAGCCACTTTTGTTGAATTTCAGTTGTTTGCCCCGGATTGACTTAACCTTCTAAGCTGCTAGTGTAATACTCCAATAATGCGCAGATTGCAGAATTTCACAAGCAGACTCATGTTGCTACTATCAAAAGTAGTCTAGCTAGCCAACGTTCAGTGCATCAGTGTGAATACGAAGAAGGGAGCCACACATTGATTAGAAAAATATCTCTCATATCTCTCATACCTCTAACGCTCGCTCTTGGCAACGTAGTAGCCGCTCAAGAATACCAGATTCCAAAAACTGAATGGGGCGTACCCGATTTTCAGGGAGTCTGGAAACACGCGACGGTCATGCCGCTAGAACGTCCAATAGAACTGGGTGAGAAACGTGCCTACACCGAGGCAGAGGCTATTGCACTTGAGTCTGTAGTGCAGCAAAAATTTGAGGACAACAACGAGCCACTCGAGCCCAATAGACCACCGCCTGTGGTGGCCGAGTCACTTCCCCCGATCGGAAACTACGATCTGTTCTGGCGTGACGATGCAAAATTCATCCCCACTATAGATGGTGAGTTCAGAACGTCCGCGATCATCGACCCTGCTAATGGGCGCATGCCTGAACGGACAGCACAATTTGATGCGCGTATGACGCAGTTTCGTGGAGGCAGACCCGGACGAACTAGCGATGGCCCCGAAGGTCGCGGACTTGGTGAGCGCTGCCTTGTCGGTTTCGGAAACTCCGCGGGTCCGGTAATGAGCCCTGTTATCTACAACAGCCACCTCCAGTTCACACAATCACCTGGCTACGTGACGATTACAGCTGAGATGGTTCACGATACACGCATTGTTAAGATCACTGATGAGCGATCTGCAGCCGCCCAGACACACCGCAAGTGGATGGGAGACGCTATCGGTCATTGGGAAGGTGACACACTCGTTGTCCAGACCAAGTACTTCAACAACTGGCACACATTGCGCGGCATGCCGGTTAACAACATGACCATCACTGAAACCTTTAGGCGTGAGTCCGGCAATAAATTGATCTACGGATTCACCGTAGACGACCCGACGCTTTTTACGTCGACGTTCAGCGGCGAATATCCCTTGTCGAGAATCAACGAGCCAATCTACGAATACGCCTGCCACGAAGGCAACTACGGCATGATAGGCATTCTGGCTGGCGCCAGAAAACTAGAAGAACTTGAAACAGAGGATTAGATAGTTGTTAGGAGTTTAGAAAAGGGTCGGTGCTTAACCGACCCTTTTTAGTTTGGGGATTATTCCTAGGGCGAGCCAGCATCCTTGGGCGTTCCATCACCATTCATGCCCTGAGCTTCATAGCGGCGCCAACCTGCAAGTATTCCCGCCAGTCCATGATTTCCCTCATGGCAGGCATACTCATAAATCGGCATGTCGGTTCGGCGCATTGGCACCTTAGCTGACCAAGATACATCCCATGTCTGAGAGTCTTCGACGGTAAAGTCATAGTCGAGTGTATTCTCATCGACACGTGTGAACCGCTCGGTCACGCGCATGCTTGAAGATGCGCCTCGCGCTGTTTGGTTGTAATAAAAGTCCTGCGTGTGGACAACCAGCGTATCGCCTTCCCAGTGAGCAATCGAATCTCCATCCCATTTAATCTGCCGCGTATGATGCTCACTGTCTAGACGAATAATCCGTGCTCGGTGAATCATCTCATTGAGGATCATGATGTGATCTTTGGTCTGCACCAGCTGCATATTATTGTTATAAGCACCCGGCACCATCGGTGGTCCTGCGCCATTGCTCATCAGGCAACGGTCGGCTAACGTGCGAGCCTCCGGCCCAAGGCTTAACCTTCTATTCTCTGCGACCACCGCACGCCTGCTTTGCCCTGCTGCATTTGCCTGCGGAAGACGACCGTTAGGCGGATCGTAGATAAGCGAGGTACGGCGGTCGGCAATCGTCTCGACACCGCGCTCATACCAGAATTCATTATAGGAGATGACGCCCGGCGGATAGCCGGCCCCACCTACCGAATCGATGATGAGGTCGCGATTCTGACGCCGATTCTCGAAGGCCGCCCATTCCTGCGCCTCTTCTGCTGTAAGCGTAGCTTTGTCGGCAAGCTCGGGTGGGCGGTTAAGAGGGGTAAGTGTGCGAAAGGTATAAGTACCCTGTAAATCAGGATGGCCATATTCCGTGCGTGGAATTGCAGATTCCTGCGCTTGCAGTACTGGGGCCAACAACAAGTTAGCAACTGCTAAAGCCAGGATAGATGTGATTTTGTGCTTCATCGTATCTCCTCAATCTTATTCGTTGTATTAAGAGGTAGCTGCTAAAAGCTACTCTTGTTAGCGGGAATTTCCAAGTGAAATTTTCTAGATATCAGATTCGAACTGCTACATGGCAATTGTTTCGATCTAGAGTAAACACCTAAGGAATTGATGAGTCGACGCCGCTGTTCTAGAATCATTCGAAGCTATTTTTTCTCAAACGAAGTAAAACACTCTGGCTCCTAGCAACTATTGCACTAGCCAGGGGATTTCAGCTCGCAACACCATTCGTTGGCGGGGCCTTGCTTAGTGTCAGTGCCTCTTTGGCAGCATCCGAAGAACTGCTGCAGTGTATGTCGGCTCAGCAGAAGCGGGCACATATGTGGATCATCATATTGCAAGATGTCCCTTTCTCATTCGCCTATGGTGGATTGTTCCTAGGTCTGTGCCTACGGCATAGGGGTGGGTTTGCTCTTTACCTAGCAGCTCCTGCGTTCTTCATTATTCCAGTTGATCTGATCGAGAATGCTGTACAGGTCATTGCGCTATTGGGGAGCGAAGCACTGTTGCCCGCGAAAGCCTATCTAACATCAGCCAAGTTCTTTCTGTTTTATGCGACCGCCATAGTAGCGATCGGCAGTTTTAGCATTAGCCTCGGCTTGAGAGTTTTGAGAAAATCTACTCTGTAGCTGTCTCAGACAATCAATGAAATCCTACCGCCACCGCAATTGAATGACTGCCTATCGCGCCGCCATTCCTTATCAGATCATTCACGATCTCTTATTTCTTTACAGTGTGTGCGGACGAAGAACATCGCCGTTTTCTTTTAATTTCTATTATTCGAAAATACTCGAATATAAATTAACGAATAGAAGAACCCTGTATTGCTTTGAGCTCGCGGCGCCTTGCATGCAGTCTAGGTTCTGTATAGCCGCTAGGTTGATTCACGCCATCGAAAATCAGATCGCAAGCTGCTTGAAAGGCAATCGAGTTTTCAAAATCTGGGGCCATCGCGCGGTAGAGTGAGTCACTCGCATTTTGTTGATCTACAATCTGCGCCATGCGTTCTAACGTTTCTCGAACCTGCTGCGGTGTACAAATATTGTGAAGCAACCAGTTTGCTATATGTTGGCTCGATATACGCAGCGTAGCCCTATCTTCCATCAACTCTATGTTGTGAATGTCAGGCACTTTAGAACAGCCTATTCCTTGATCCACCCAGCGCACGACGTAGCCGAGAATACTTTGGCAGTTATTGTCCAAATCTAATTGCACAGAATCAGCACTCATCTGGCTAGGATCTTTAATAACAGGCAAGGTAAGAATGTCATTGAGTTTCGCAGCAGGACGCTGTGCAAGTTCTAGCTGGCGATTGAAAACATTTACGTAATGATAGTGCATCGCATGCAGCACAGCCGCGGTAGGCGATGGCACCCATGCCGTGTTTGCGCCTGACATCGGATGAGCGATTTTCTCATCCAACATCCTCACCATAAGATCAGGCATCGCCCACATGCCTTTGCCGATCTGAGCCTTGCCCGACAATCCACAGGCGAGACCTATATCTACGTTGCGATCCTCGTACGCGGAAATCCAGGATGTGGATTTCATCTCCGCCTTTGGCACCATCACGCCCGCTTGCATGCTAGTGTGTATCTCATCCCCGGTACGGTCTAGGAACCCAGTATTAATAAATGCTACGCGGCTCTTCGCGGCACGTATACATTCCTTGAGATTTACACTAGTCCGTCGCTCCTCGTCCATGATGCCAATCTTCAGGGTATCAACATCCAGACCTAGAAATTCTTCTACGGCTGTGAACATGTCACAGGTAAATTGAACCTCAGCGGGCCCGTGCATTTTTGGTTTGACGATGTAGATGCTGCCCGTTCGCGAATTACAGAATTTGTTCTTCTTTCTTATATCGATTGACGCGATTGAGCTGGTGATAACAGTATCTAATATCCCTTCATAGATTTCTTCGCCGTGCTTATCGAGGATGGCGCTATTGCGCATCAGGTGACCGACGTTTCTTATTAGCAGCAGGCTCCTGCCGGGCAGAGTAATCGTGCCTCCCGACACACTCTGGAATTCTCGATCGCAATTGAGAGTCCGAGTCAATTGTGAGCCTTGCTTTGCGAATGATTCTGCCAGGTCTCCGCGCATTAGCCCTAACCAATTCCTGTAAACCTCGACCTTGTCTTGCGCATCTACCGCGGCTACGGAATCTTCACAGTCCTGAATCGTAGTGAGTGCCGCCTCTAGATTGATATCTTTGACGCCTGCGGGATCGGTGCTGCCAATTTCAGAGTCACGATCTATTAGAATCTCAATATGCAGGCCGTTATTCACAAGCAATACAGATTCTGGCGCGCTCGCTTCGCCGCGATAGCCGAGTAGTTGATCTAAATCTGCCAGAGTCGTTACGCCTTGTTCCGTTTCCACTAAGAGCTGGCCGCTGATAACTCGATACGCTACCGCTTGGTCATGAATGGCATTTATGAGGGGGCAGGCCTGATCGAGAAAGCCCTTCGCGAAGGCTATTACTTTGTGTCCGCGCAGCGGGTTATAGCCCTGAGTGCGCTCACAGCCGTCAACTTCTGCGATTACATCTGAACCATAGATCGCGTCAAACAGACTTCCCCAACGCGCGTTCGCCGCGTTCAAGGCGAAGCGAGCATTCTTGACGGGCACCACTAACTGCGGGCCGGCCATAGTCGCTATTTCGGGATCGACATTCTCCGTGCAGATAGTGAAATCATCACCCTCCTGTACTAAGTAGCCTATTTCGCGCAGAAATTGCACATAGGCGATCGAGTCGAAGGGCGTATCACGATGGCTTGTATGCCATTCGTCAATTTTCGCCTGAATCTTATCTCGCTCCAACAATAGGCTCGTATTGCGCGACGTGAATTGATCCACTATCGACTCAAAGCCGGTCCAGAAATCTGCCTGCGTTAGCGAAAGCTGCGGCAACAGCTGCGCGTTGACGAACTCCGCTAAAAGCGGGTCAACCTTAAGCATGCCTAGTTGAATTCTCTGACTCATGGGTACCCAGTGTACTAACTACAGGCTGAATTTTCACCCTGAAGAATAGCAATAGTGGGCAAATGAATATGAGCTGATATTGCGTCAAGACACCGAAGAGGGCTATGGGAAGTTGCGTATGAATTATTAGCGAGGCGCTAAGCAACACCACCGAAAAAATGACGCCAATGCTGAGCCCGACAAGACCCGTATCTATGGCGCGTCGAATAGTCCACCTAGCGTTACCTCCTACTTGTCCTATAATCGGCCCACGTCATTAGCCCCAACATTATGGATTAATCCGCAGGCTGAGAGCCGCAGTATAAAGCAGTGATTTGTCGCGATCTCTAACCACCCAATCTAGTAGCGTATTCATATCCTGTTCTACTTTGCCTATAAACATCGGGCGCCCGTTAACAACCACGCTCACCTCTTCTGAAAAATCTACCTGCTCGGGGTTTAACAACAAAGTGAAGGCATCGACCGACTCTGCGGTGATGGTAAAACTGTTACCCTCTCTGCTGACAGTCATAATACCCGGCTGTCCTTCGGTAGTTAGCTCTTCGATTCGCAGCCATAGATTACGGTTATAGCGATCGCTACGGTCAGTCACCCACCGCAGCTCTGGCGGAAATGGGACGCGCGGATTGTCGAGTTTAAATTGCTCGATCATGGGCTGTTCGTCGGGAAGCCAATTCGTATTGTGCCCACCGTCTTGTATCGCTCTGAAAACATGATCTATGTTTGCTTGTTGCAGAATTTTGATGAATGGCTCAACAGACGATACCGGATAGAGAGGGTCATTCTCTCCATTAACAATATACAAAGGCCTGCTCATCAGATTCTCAAAGTAGAGCTTATAGCCAGGTCCGCTTTGGGTATTTCTGAGCACACCGGGATGCCCGATATAGGGTAAGAATGCGGCCCAGTCCGTGGATTGCTTAAAGGCAAAAAAGTAGACGCCAGTGCCTCCATCGGATACACCACTCAAAGTAACGCGATTGTCATCTATGTTATAGGTTTGCTTTAACTCTCTTAATATAGAAGACAGATTGTCCGCCTGATTGTCAAACCACCAGAACGCGGCGTTCCATGCCGCCGGCACAACTACGATTCGATCTTCCTTTTTTAGTGAGTCGTAGCCGCGCCGCCACCATTCGTCGCCTGGCTCCCATTCCGGCCGACTAACTCCTCCGTGAAGCATGAATTCGACAGGGTAACTTTGGGTTGCGTCATAAGTCTCTGGGATCAAATAGACGAAGGGATAACGTGTTCCATCGCTATCTATCCTGGCGCTTTCTTGCTGCCCAACAGCCACCTCTTGTGCAAACGCAGGGCCAGCATCTAGCCACTGGTAGAGTATTTCGATATTTGATGCTTGCGCGATAAGTCGACGCTTGCTGCTTTCTATCTCCGCCTCCGTACTAGCAGACCACAGCGCCGTCACCAGTTCCGAACCATTTGCTTCTTCAGCTACGGACACTTTCTCCAATGTAGACGTCGACACGATCACGAGCGCCCCTAGAATCAGCTTCCAATCAGTTTTCAATTTAGAGTTCTCCGCCAAGTTCAGTAAACAGCGCACGTAAGAATCGATCTGGATCACCGTACTGTGCATTGTAGGCTGCGCTAGGATCAGCGGCAGCGACTTGCTCATAAGACATGTTCATCTCCAACAAACCGGCAACCTGTCCCGACACATCTAACACCATGTCGCGAAACCCCATGACATCATCGCGGCTGGAAACTACGCCGTGCCCGGGAAGAATCTTGGTGTTTGGCCCGGCAACACCAATTAGCCTGCCAAGCGCCTCGAGCGTGCCTTTCAAAGTGCCACCATTGTTGGTGTCGATTACCGGGAACGCCGTAGTTCGAAATACATCGCCGGTATGCACCACATCAGAATCTTTAAAATGGATAAAAGTATCGCCATCTGTGTGTGCTGGCGGCACTGAAAAGGCATGGACTTGCTCACCATTGAGATGAATCGTGATCGCATCGCTATAAGTGAGCACCGGGAGAGCGGCTTCCGGCGCTTGCTCGGCAAGCCTAACCCGCACTTCGTCGCGTGCGAGAATTAGCACACCCCTATTGCCGAGATTTTCATTACCACCGGTGTGATCGCCGTGAACATGAGTATTTATCAAGAAACGTATCTCACCGTCGTTCAAATTACGAATGGAGGCGACTATTTTGTCGGTAAGTGGCGCATATTGATCATCGATCATTACGATACCGTCTTCTCCAATGGAGAGCCCGATATTGCCTCCACGACCCTCTAGGTAGTAGACACTGCCTGCTACATGGTGGGGAATAATTTCAACATTGCTAAAATCTTGCTGAGCATAGGCACAGCTGACCAATGTGAGACTGGCGAAACACAACAATAGTGACTGTAGGCATAGATGGCGGCGCATGCGGAACTTCCTAGCCGAAGAGGCATTGATTAGTTGATTGATTGATGACGTTGAATTGATCAACTCATTTGAGAGAAATAGCAGGATAAAAGCCTGAAGACAGAATGTCCAATGACCCCCATCCCGCTCGATCGTATTTCGATTCGAGCTCAACTAGTTTAAAGTAAACACTCCTGCAGCTATCTGTGTCCGCAGACGCGCAAGCTGTCGGGTGGTTTCGCTCGATACAGCGTATAAGACGCTTAGATTAGTGGAAAAGGCTTAGGATCAAAATTCAATCAGTTAGCGAGTCGATACGAATGTTAATCAACGTGGCGAATAGAATGCACAAGCTAGGCCTGGGGGCCAACTCCCTTGCCAGCATCGTCGCTGCGCTGTGCTTAACTTTAAGTATCTCGGCATTCAGCCAAGATAGCCTACCGCAACTGGACCTAGACCTTCCTCTGCGCCTCGATTTCTCCGGTTCTTGGGAGAAGGATTTCAGGCGCAGTGACAACTGGGAAGATGAGCTATCCCGGACTCTGCGTATTCGCCAAGAATCTGCGACGCGACAACAGTCCTCACCCGGCTCTTCGAGCGGCAGATCGGCTCTCCCGATTTCCATTGGCAATGTAAACCTGCCACGCAGTCGTGGTCGCGGAGCAAACATCGTCGATTTAGCCCGGCTGGCGGAATACATTAGCCGACATAGCATCATAGATATAATTCAGACTCGGGACGAAATAAGCATCGAGCGCAACGGCGAAGCGGCGTTGATCTGTGGGGTCGAGTATAAATTGCAGCAGACATTTGCCAACGAACACGGGGTTGAGGTATGTGCTTGGGAGGGGCAACAGTTAATCTTCCAGATTACGCTACCTGATGACCTTATCATCATCCATCGCTTCACAGTGTCTTCGAACCAACGAGTACTCAACTTACTGACCAGCATCTTCAGCAAGGGCGGCGAACCATTCAATCTTATTCAGGCATTCAATAAATATGAGGCGCCACGTGATGAATTTAACTGCATTCAAACACTAAGTCGCGGTCAGGTTTGCAGCCAAGCCGGCACCGATTTATCTACCGTTTTGGATGACTTTTGAACTATTCGAGGAACACATCGAGTATTCGGGTACTCACAGCATTGTTAGTATTGCTGCTGCTTACTGCTTGCACGCTGACACTGCCTGAACCAAAACCGGTACCAGTACCGGTGGAGCGCCCCCTAGATCTTGTTGGCGATGTGAATCTAATTCAGGCACTACAAGTTCCATCTGAGAGTTCATTGATTGAAATAGGCGTTCACGTATTCGGTACTGCGCAAAAAGAAGCTGGAGAGTACAAGATAGGCGATTGGGTATTCGACGAAATCATTCACAAAGAGACTCAATTCCTTCCTCATCTTCTGAAGAATACTCTGGTTGCATCCAGCCAATGGGGGGCCATAAGAGTAATTCCAGAAAGAGATCCCTCTCTTGACCTCATCGTTGAAGGACAAATTATTCAATCAGATGGCGAGACGCTTGAATTGCAGATTCGTGCAATCGACAGCAGCGGTCGAGAATGGTTGAACCGAACCTATGCAGATCAAAGTATTGCCGAAGAGTACCCGGAGTCTACAAGATTTACTCTGGACAATACTTTTGATGCCATAAATTTCGTCGACCCTTTTCAGGATATTTATAATCGTATTGCCAACGACCTCCTAGCTGTGAGAGCGAACCTAGGCGAACAGGCACTTGTCGATTTGAATTTCGTCACCGACATGCTCTACGCAAGCGATCTGTCGCCCGATACTTTTTCAGGCTCAATAATAAAGAATGAGGATGGTCTGCTGATAGTCGACACATTACCATCTCTTGACGACCCAATGATGGCTAGAGTTGCCGACATGAAATACCGCCATCATCTTTTTATCGATACTGTCGATGAGTACTATCAAACACTGTTTGAGGACATTCAGCCCGCCTACGTTCTATGGCGTCGCTATTCGATTGATCAGATCGCCGAAATAGAAACGTCGCAGCAAGAAGCAAACCGAAGCGACTATGGCAGCTCGAGTGGTTTCTTATCGCTTAGCCAGCGCTATGATCGCTTTAAGTGGAGCAAGATATTTGAGCGAGAATTTAACGACCTGGCTGCCGGCTTCAATAACGAACTTGCGCCTGCCTTTCTAGAGCTGAATTCTCAAGTTCATGGACTAACAGGGACAATGGAGCAACAGTACCGGGAATGGCGTGGCATATTACGAAGACTATTTGAACTGGAGAACGGCGACTTAACACCAGGGGCTACTGAATAGAACTCGCTTGCTGTAGAGGCTCGCCTGGATTGTCGGGCCAGCTAGACAGAGACTATAACTGCCCAGCATACTAAGGCTACTACAACCGGCGCAATCATCAAAAATACTAGGTGTCTTACGTGAATCATTGTCTGGTCCTCTTTTTTATCTCTCTATCATAAATCAAATATAACACTAAAAATGTTCGATGCTGTGTCGCTGCGACACTATGACGCGGCCAGCAACTTTCGCCTATTTTTCGCACTAAGCTCTATTTAACTGACCGTTCTGTAGGCGTATACTCGACTAAAAATAGAAAAGGTGTTGACCATGACTGATGCAGCGATTCTTCCTGAGACGGGAAATAAATCACGCAATATCCTCATCGCCGCTGGCGGCACTTTGTTAGTTGCCCTAGTTGCCGGCTTTCTAATCTACTCATCAATTTGTCCCTGCGAGAGAACTCCCGGCGGCTTTCTATTTGGAGAGCGGGCGAGCGAACCTGTGAATGATTGGTCGTTCGCAAACGACGTGCCACTTTGTCAGCTTCAAATTTGGGCAGGTGTAAGGCCCCATGCGATAAACCTCAACTGCATGTCGACTCCCGAAGGAGAACTCTATCTGAGTTGTTCGGTGTGCACGTCGAAATACTGGGCAGCGAGAGTAGGAGAGGATGAAACGGGTGTTATGCGCTTAAACGGCGTCGTCTATCCCGTGGTAGTTAATCGCGAGACCGATTCCGCTGCGATCGACCGCGCCTGGGCTGCTCGAATAACGAAGCTACAAACTCATGGCGGCGGGCCGTCCAATCCGAAACCATCATCAGATGCCGAGAGGCCCGATCATTGGTGGACCTTTCGGATTATCTCTTCCAGTTAAAATTTGGATTTGACGTCTTAAAAAAAAGGCGAAGCCTCTCAGCGTCGCCTTTTTAATTGCCAGATTTTCTCTTTAAACTAAAAAATTCTAAGCCAGATTATTTTCGAAAAGATTCAATAACCGACTCCAGGCGCGCTCGGCTTGAGCCTCGTTATAGACTTGCGAGTCTGGTGGACACCAACCATGCAATGTATCCCCATAGACTTCAATTTCAGCCGATAGGTCTGCCGCCGCATAAGCTTCTCCTAAAGTAACTTTAGCCTCGGGAGTGCTTTCGTCATCATTTGCTGCAACACAGTGCAGCATCGCCGATTGTGTTTGAGGAATTAATAGATGCGGGCTGTTGTCAGCATCCGTAGCTAGGCCACCGCCATGGAACGTGCCTCCAGCGCCGAGCCGTTCAGGCACTGCCGCAACTGTGCGCATTACCATCGGTCCGCCCATGCAATAGCCTGTTGTGCCTATTCGGCGGCTAGTATCTGTCGCCGACTGTTGATCCAACCAGCTCACCATAGTCCGAGCGTCCGTGAAATGAGTTTGTGCATTTAGATTCCGCGCCATTGGCAACACAATCTCGCGAATTTCAGGTTGACCGAAGCTTGCACCTTCGCCAACTACAGGCGAGACCGCATCACGGTAGAAAGGATTCACAACCAAGACCGTATAGCCGGACTCTGCTAGGCGCTTGCCCATCATGCGAAAGGCCGGTCTTAGTCCAAGAATATCGGGCCAAACAATGACGGCGGCATGACTGCCGCTAGAGGGATGAACGAAATAACAATCGGCTACGCCATCAGGAGTCGTAATGTTTACGTCTGACTCTGTTACCGACTGCGCATTCGCCACTGGGGGGAGCAACATCGCCGCGCTCGCTGTGGCCGTCAGCATAGTAAACTTTCGTCGACTGAGCTTTCCGTCACTATTAATAAATTCCTCGGCATCTTTCTGGGTATCTAGATCACACATCTTGTTCTCCTTGAGCGCTCAAAGTTTGAGCCGATATTGTTTTAGTCTATTATCAATGATATGAGAGTATTTGGGACGGGAAGAAAACTCAATACAATTCTCCACAATCCCACTTATGATGACTATGATTGCCTTGTGAACCCTATGAAAAAAAGCCTCAGCAGACGACAACTACTCCAATATAGCCTAGCGGGCCTTGGCACGTTTAGCGCGCACAGCTTCAGCTATGCCCAGCAGAGCACTTCTCGAACCATTGCCGGTACTGGTGTCGCAGGTTTTGAGTCCGAGGGTGCCATTAGCAATCTTGCGCAGACGACACGAGTTAACAACCCCTACGGCATCGTAGTCGGGCCTGATTCTGCGCTGTATTTCTGCGAAGTAGACAGTGGGCGAGTCCGCCGTATGGATATGAATAGCAGACTCTTAACCACTGTGGCTGGCAATGGTGAGAAAGCTTATCGTGGTGATGGAGGTCTTGCCTTAGATGCCTCTTTCTCTGCGCCCCATGAGATCCGTTTTGATGTCCAGGGCAATCTCTACCTAGTCAGCAGGGATTCGCATACAGTCCGCCGTGTAGATAAAAGCAGCGGCCTCGTTAGCACGGTAGCAGGAACTGGAGAGGCAGGATTCTCCGGCGATGAAGGGCCGGCAAATAAAGCGCAATTGCGCCAGCCTCACAGCATTGCATTCGATGCACGCGGGGACTTACTCATCTGCGATATTGGCAATAGCCGCCTACGACGAATCGATATGAGCAGTGGCATCATTAGTACTCTTTCAGGCACAGGCGAAAGGACTACAACACCTGACTCAGGGCCGATTACAGGAACACCACTACTCGGGCCGCGCTCTATAGATACCGACGCGGATGGAAACGCGTATTTAGTTCTACGCGAAGGTAACGCTGTGTTTCGACTAGATATTGCCGGCAATCGCCTGCAGCGAATCGCAGGTACTGGAAATCGTGGATATGCGGGCGATTCAGGTGCTGCTATCAATGCTACTTTCAACGGCCCTAAGGGAATCGCCTATTCAGCGCAGGATCATTGTCTGTATATAGTAGATACCGAAAACCATGTGATTCGTCGCATGTCTTTGAACACAGGAATCATCGATACAGTATTAGGCAGTTCAGAAAGAGGGGATGGTCCTGATGGCGATCCCTTGCAATGTAAGTTGAATCGACCCCACGGCGTTTGTGTACACGCGGGCTTGTTGTACGTTACCGATAGCGAGAGTCATCGAGTGCGTGAAGTATCAGGGCTGCTCGGCTAGGACGTCTAGGACGTTTGTAATATTGGCTAAGCATGCGCGCTGACACACGGTAGTTCTTCGAAATTATAGCGCTGCGCAAGATGATATAGCGCTTAGGTCATTGGCAACAGATGCGCATATAAATGCATAAATAATAAAGTAACGTCTTACGGAACTCGTGGAATTAATTGCTCAGGGCGAAAATCTGCCCGAAGAACTACTCGGTGGCCGAGTAGATTCTGCGCTTGCTTGTAAATAGCCTAAATCACATTGGCATTTAACTCTACGGTTATCAATTTCCAAGTCTCGTTGCTAATTTACCGGATGCAACTCCAGTGGAATAGACCCGTTGCGGCTGCCCAGCAGAGTGGCGAAAAAGGTATCTCCCCAGGTGTACTTTTCCTGCATCATGCCGTTGATTCTTTCCGACTTATCAGCCCTTTGAACCACGGTATAGCTTGCAGTGGTTCCATTACGCCCAACTTTGATTTCTCCATTTTGTAGAACCCTGTCAAACCAACCCGACCCGTCGGCCCCTACCCGCAGGTATTGGTAGCCCTCGTCATCCATAACCCATAACCGGGTTGCCTGCATTTCACCCAGCTCGTCCGTGGTATAAAGGTCAATCACCTCAACTCGCTCAGAGGCTAGAGTCTGCACCGCCAAGAAGACGAGGGCTAAGCTGGCGGGAACACCGAAAGCCCAAAGTGCGTATTTCATTCAATCTTTCCCGCTTTCAATTGCTACTCCTAACAACATCAACATCTAGGACATCGATGACTTTCTAATACTTTACCATTAAAATGTTTATCGTTAAAGTGTTTATCGTTAAAGTGTTTATCGTTCAAAGAATTCGAATTACAATTGCAGGACTAAGCCAATAGGAATTAACGTGACTAAGAAGAAATCTAGCCAGCCAAGCGACGCAACACTCTTCACCTATTTCAATGAGATAGGCATCATAGCGCAGTTAAGCATCGCTCAATTTGAACGGAGCCTGCCTGATGGTCTGAATAATTCACAGTTTAGCGTGCTGAATTGGTTCAGTCGAGTTGACTCCCAGGCGAGCCCTGGTCGTCTGGCAAATGCGTTCCAAGTTACTCCCGGCGCTATGACAAATACCCTGAAGAAGCTTGAATCCAAGGGCCTAGTAAAAATAGAGCCGGACGAGTTTAGCGGCCGTAAGAAGAAGGTAAGCATTACTTCAAAGGGTGAAAAACTTCAAAAACAAGCGGTTAACGCCGCCGCCCCTCTAATCCAAGAGATGGCTAAGAACTGCCCGCTGGAAAATATCGAAATACAGGTCGCTCAGCTACAAAAAGTGAGAGAATACTTGGATCAGCGCCGCTACAATTAACTCGGGCTTCCAAGCAATCAAGTAGGAAAAAAATAGGCTACCTTGAATCAATTACGATCAACGGTAGCCTTAGAAAACGTCGGCTTTTTGGGAGAGACCGACGTGGGGTAGCATGAAGGCTAGTGCCTTGAGAGCCTTTAAGCTGTATAAAGCACTCATGCTAACCACTACTACGGCTGCTATTTACACTTGGATCTTATTCATTCAAAAACTTTTAATTCGACCCTTACACCCCACACAACATTGAGACTATCTCGGAGCACAAATTGAAGAAAGTAGTGAAATGGATAGGTATCAGCATCGCAGTACTGGTGATTAGTATCACTGTGCTCTTAACCAGCATGCGCTTTCACGACGGCCCGCTGGAAATTCTCAGCGGCGGTCCCTTTACGACTGGCACGCCCAGCGCCGCGCCAGAGGATTGGAGTTTCCTCAAGGACCGCTCCACCATTGAATTCCAGACCATGGACCCGGCACAGTCGCGCACCGTGTGGCTAGCGGCCTTTGACCAACGCTTGTTTGTAGTGAGTGGGTATATGACAACTAACTACGGGGCTATCTGGAAGCAATGGCCCTACTACCTTGAAGCCGACGATAGCGTGGTGCTGCGCATTGACGGGAACCTCTATGAGCAAAGGCTGCAGCGCATTATGAGCGGGCCGGAAGTCATACCGGTGCTGAATGAATTCAGTCGCAAGTACGGCGATGGTGAAGCGGCGAGTGAGGATTCGGTCGCTAGTGGCTATACATGGATGTACGAAGTTGTGAACCGCTAAGACTGGCACTTTAGGCTGCCAGCTAACTAGTAAATGGGAAAGATAAACAAAGAGATAACTAGATAATTGGGCTTGATAAGAATTTTTACTGTGCTGAGCACCCTAGATAAGACCTACTGCGAAGCGATGCGAGGAGCAACTACGAAGTGAGCCCTCCAAATACCACCGAAGTACTTTCTAGCCTTAGCTAGAATCTGGACTGCGAGGTTATCTCACTAATGCAAAAACACTGACTTGAGATGACTGGCACAGACAGGGAGGCGGTTCACCGGGCTGCGAGTGAGACAATCCAGGACATGATTGTAATTACCCACGGCACAGATACGATAACTAATACAGTTAAAGTACTGAGCGTATTCCAGACAAAACCATCGTTCTCACCGGTGCCCTTAGCACTGCTCTATTTAAAAACTCCGACGCTATGTTCAATATTGGCGCGGTGTTTACGGCAGGTAAGACTAAGCCGGCTGGTGTTTACATCGCTATAAATGGCGTGATTTTCGACCACGACAGGGTCAGAAAAGATGTTGAGAACAATAAATTCGTGGCATTATAAAAATCAGGCTGATCCACACTACACGTGCTACTGGAGTTACGGATGATCGCAATAAAACCTACAAGCAAACTACTCACACTGTGCACACTTTCGATGGCTCTGGCCGCCTGTGGCGATGCCAACAGCCCTGAGCCCATGCAAAGCTTAAGCTTCGCGGAATCCTTTCAGGCTCAACTGATTCAGGCACAGCCTGGCGACGTAATCGAGGTTCCTGCTGGCATTCACGAATTCACCCGCAGCCTGTCTCTGACTGTTTCCGGGGTAACCATCAAAGGCGCTGGCATGGACTCTTCGATTCTTTCTTTCAAGAATCAGGCGCAGGGTGCTGAGGGCTTGCTAGTAAGCGCAGACGACTTTGTCATTCAGGACTTGGCAATTGAAGACACTGTCGGTGATGCCCTCAAGATCAATGAGAGCACGAATGTCACCATACGCCGCGTTCGTACAGAATGGACGCGAGGGGCCAATACTGAGAACGGTGCCTATGGAATCTACCCGGTCCAGACGAGGAATGTGCTCATTGAAGGCTCAGTTGCTATCGGCGCATCCGATGCCGGCATCTACGTTGGCCAATCTAGCCAGATCATCGTAAGAAACTCTCGCGCCGAATTCAATGTCGCTGGTATCGAGATCGAGAACTCCACCTATGCCGATGTGTATGACAACGTGGCAACTAACAATACCGGCGGTATTCTCGTCTTCGACCTACCGAATTTACCAGTGCAGGGTGGGCAGGCAACTCGAGTGTTCAACAATGAGATCTATGAGAACAACACAGAGAATTTTGCGCCGGAAGGAAATATCGTCGGCAATGTACCTCCGGGAACCGGCTTGCTAATTTTGGCCAACGATAACATCGAAGTTTTCGAGAATAATTTCCGCGACAATAAAAGCGTAAACATCATGGTCTATAGCTTCGCCCTAGGTGGGCGCACAATTAAAGACCCTGAATACGATCCTTACCCGGAACAGATCTACATCCACGACAACAATTACGATGGTGGCGGAACGGTGCCCGGACACGCTGCGCTAAAGGCGTGGCATGCCATCAGCGGACTGAATTCTCCAAATATTGTATGGGGCGGTCTTGTTAAACCTGGCGGCGATGCTGAGAATATTATTTGCTTAGGTGACACGAGCAATGAAAGCTTCATGGACCTTAAGGGCGGGTTGGATCCGAATGACATCTCCTATGACATTACGCCACACAAATGCACCTTGCCGCGCCTTCAGAGTATTTCCTTCGATTTTCCAGGAGATGATTAACTCTGAGTTACAAACGAGATTTTTTAACCAGACTATCATTCAAAAAACCCCGAAAACTTTACAGTTAGCGGGGTTTTTGTTGCTGAAAAACAGAAAAGAGATGTTGGCTCGCAGAGGCTCATCTTGTAGCGAAGCCTACATAGTGCTGAGTACTCAAAGGCAGAATTGCAATTAAATTTTACCTTTGAGTGAGCAAACTCAATCGAATACGAAATCGTTGCTGCGAGCAATGTCCATATACGTTTGTTTGAATCCTTGCAGCAAGTAGCCCTCACTGATAAGCAAGTCGGTTGCCGATTCGTACAAACTCAGATAGTCACTGAATGACGAGTACATAGCCGCAATAGGAGTACGCGGATCACTAGCTTGCTCTGCTGCCGCCATGCTTGCTGGCAGAGGTATATAGCCACCGGTTAATCGCGCCAGAGATTTTTCGGCGCCCGTGTTAACGGCGCGAAGATTCCAAGGTACGAAGGTTGCAAGAGGAACCTGTGTGAGTGGTGGCAGTACGGTTGTTGTCGCTGAGTCGTTATTATTGCTATTTACTGCTGGCACTAGTGTCCTGTAGTACATATCAGTTGTCAGCGGATGAATATCTACGATTCTATCCGTAATCCAGCGATCGCCATAGTTGGCAAAGCCAGGTGTATAAAGCGCTTCGGGATGAGTTACTCCACTGAGTTGATTCCAAGCGCGGCTGTTGATACGGCCGTCAATGTGAGCTGGCACTAGACTGCCATCCGCAATTTGCGGATAGCGAGATGCGGGCGGGGCCTTGTCATTTGCTACCCAGTCATACATCGCAACGAGCAGTGAGTCGGCGATGGGTGCCCACATATTCGGATTGCGCGGCAGTTGTCCCGAGGTTGAGGCTCCTGGCAGTCCGCTGCCAGAGCCATGTTGTGAGCCCCCTATGGAATAGAAACGCACCTCTTCGGGTAGCACGGCGTCCTTAGTTCCCTGAGGGTTTGTATGCGGAAGGGAACCGCCTCTCACCCAGTATTCATTTGATGTTTGAATGTGCATTACCTTCGGTACGGTGCTGCTCGCGCGAGCTTTGCCGAGAATACTATCGGTGCGCCCGGTAAACGGATCCGTGCTTTCACCGTAGGTAAAAGGAAACAGATCGTTTGGATAGAGATGGTTAGAGTGTTGACCATTGGTTCGTGTGGGCATAGCGAAGCGATTGTTGAACATCCCATAGCCACTGCCAGCTATAACAGGGATCACGCCATCGAAAACCTTGCGACCCTTTAGGTCTTCGTTGAACCCGTCGAGCATGAATTGACGTAACAGTCGCCCACTTTGTGAATTGCCCCAAGCAACCGTACTCTCAATATCTGACAGTCCCAATTGCGAGAGTTCATCGGCAGCATCGTCACCGAAACGTATCGCCGAGACCATGTCACGGATAGCGGCCATGCCTGCACCAGCCAGAACCGGATTGCGTGCCTCGTAGAGGAGTTCATACAGCATTCCTGGCTGAAACCCACCAGCAACACTCAAGTTCACTATTGGCTGATTGCTGTCGTTTTCTGCAACAACCTCAAGCTGAAACTGAGAACGTTCGACAGGCAATCGCGGGTCATCCTGATAGAGACGCCGGGTCAAACTTGCACTGGCTAATCCAGCAGCAGTTGGCTCATAGGCCAGATGTCCGTTGCCCGCTATGTTCAGTTTCTCCGCGGTCGCCCCTACACTAACCTCGTATCTGACTTGGCCGGTTATGCGTTGCTCTGCGGAACCCACGATCGGCGCATGCAGACGCAGTCGCCCATCTCGTGGTGACAACTCATTGATCCATCCAGTAGCCAGATAGGTAAATCCCATTCCGCTCAGAGGGTGTAAGAGCGATCGCTCCGGAGGAAACGAGCTACCTCCGCGGTTGTTAACGTTATATAACAAGCCGCCGTTGGCGACCGAGACGGAAGGGACCAGTAGTCTAAAATCAGCCGCATACTCGATTAGGCCATCGCCATTCACGGGCGCATACGCTATATCGGTAATTGTCCCATTCAGATCCTCATTAGGATCGAGTGTGAAGTAGGCAACCCCGGAGATCGATTCATAACTGAAGTCGACATTCGAATCAGAGAGGGTATTTCGGCTGGTGATCTCGATGCGCTCGATATCTGCAAACGCAGTGACAAAGACCAGTAACGACAGCGCTGCGATGAATAGGCTTTTGAATAGTTTCATGATGTTATCCGTTTTCTCTTCTTATTAACTTAGTAAACGTGGAAACACTGGAACAGTGAGTTTTTAACATTTAGCAAGCAGAGTCAATGACTTCCAGCGCGCCCTAAGCCGACTCTGACAACGCCGCTCTTTTATTGGCTCGATACTGTTGAAATACCGGCATTAGAGCCGTAAGCGCGGACCCCACGACTAGCAGGAAAGCCCCGAGTAAGGACAGCATACTTAAGCGATCTGAGAAGGCATAGTCTGGCTGGAAGAACACGACAAGCTTCAGTGAGCCGATAGTGAATAATGGAGCTAGCGCAAGGACCGCGCTGACTTTAGAGGCATCCCAACAATTCAGCGCCTCGGCAAAACAACCATAGGCGACAAGAGTATTCAAACAACAAAACAGCAGCATAAGAATCTGCACCAGGGTAAGCTCAAAAAGACTTAGCGGAGAAATGAAGGGGAGCAGTACCAGCATAGAAAAGGCGTAGATTAGAAAGAGGATTTGTACCGAAGAAAAGCTATTCAGCAGTTGCTTCTGCAGGAGTGCATAGACCGTCCATGCTATCGCGCCGAAGATGACGATAATTACGCCGATAGTTTCTCTATTTTCAAGACTGAGCAATCCAGTCAGGCGATTGTTAAAAAATAGTAAAAGGCCGCATATGATTAATGCAGTGCCGACCTTCTGCACCGCAAAAAACGGCTCCTTGTACACGAAGACTCCTCCCAAGATCAGAAACAAAGTAGTAAGTTGAATTACCGCTTCACTTGTTTCACCGTTGACAAAATTTAGACTATAGGAGAACAGGAAATAGTTAATACACAGTCCGGTAGCAGCAAATAGCAGAAACCATTTTATCTGTGCGGCCTGTCGCGACACCTGTGGTAATTTTCTTTGGATAGCTAGCCATGTGAAGAGCACGACTCCGGCTACAAAAAATCTGTACCAGACGATAGTAATAGCATCCATCCCTGCGAGCAGTTCCTTCAAGGCAATAGGCAACATACCCCATAGCATTGCTGCAATGAGAGACAGGAAAAATCCAGTTGTATGCTTTACTGTTGGATTGTGCATGAACAGGCCCGCGACTGTGACCTCAATTACGTATAACGCTTCGAGGCAAATAGAAACCCTACCTTAGAAAAGTTACGACGGCAAAGCTATCTATATGAAGCAGTCTACTCACTAACACTCACACAAACCAGCGTCCTTAACCTCGAATGTAAACCACAATTCGTGCACTTCGGATTCGATTTAGACAGAGAAAATCAGAATGGGAACCTGGATTAAAAGGAAATCAAGACAGTTGTAGTTGAGCAGAGAAACGCGCGCTCAGAAACTCCATCTGATCGGCTAGTAGATCGTGATTAGAAAGGTAGAGAAACTCGAATTGATTCGGCACGAAAGGTATCGCCAAGAGCTTCATATTGGCCTGTTCGGGAGAACGGTCGGCTTTTCGGTTGTTGCAGCGTCTGCAGGAAGTGACGACATTGGTCCAAACGTCTATACCCCCTCGCGAGAGAGGCTGCACATGATCTCGCGAGAGGTCGTTCAGGACAAACTGACCACCACAGTAGAGACAGATATTCTTGTCGCGCCTGAATAGAAATTTATTTTCCAGTGGTGGGTTGAATCTATTTTCATAGACCTTGCCGTCGCAGGCAACGATGCTCGGCAGGCGCAGAATGGATTGCTCGCCGCTGCGATTAATACCGCCGCGCATCTCGAAGACAGTGCTACCGACAGACCAGACAACGAGGTCTTTAACCAACAGTGTCGCTGTCTCTTCTGCGGTAAGCCAACTTACCGGAATACCCGCTTTGTTTAACCTTAAAATCTTAGCATTCACGTAGAATCGCCCTACGACAACCGCTCAAAATCAGGAAATACAAACTGGAGTTTACTCTTTCTTATTGTCTGCGCAATCTTGGCTCTTTGAAACGTTAATGCGGATAATAGGGATTTTAAAGACGAGAGGGAACGGCAGCTGGGTGCTTAGCTAGTCTGATTTTTTACGGCAAGACGCGCTTTGTGTTTGGCCCATCCGCCATTGCTCAGCCAGTAGCCGGTTTGCAGTACTAGAAAAAGGGCAAGAAATAGTGGCAAGGTGCCATAATCGGGGCCACCGACCTGAAAATAAAACACAGCTGTGTAGTATCTATCTTCTGTTGGGTGATCCGCGGTGACAATGCCTATATAAGTGCCTTTGCTATCGAACTCATAACTTGCCGTATAAAACCCGCCCGGTTCGATACGCGGAGGCTCGTAATAAACCGTCGCCGCCTCGAGATCTTCGATAGCGAGGACATCTTCCAGAGTCGCATACTGGCCCACTTCATTAATGTCGCGGATAATGCGAAAATCGATGAGCATTTCCGGCAACAAACTGTGCAAATATTCCATAACGAAAACCGAGCGCGAGATGTCAGGAATATCTTCACAGAATTCATCTGACTCTCTAGTCTCCGGCTGAAAAACCGTAAAATGCGCCTGCAGAAAGTCGATGTTGATCACACAGAGGTCTTCTTGGAAGGCAACGCCACCATGGGCGCTCGCATACTGACCCGACAACGTCGAGGCAAGTACAAGTAGAGCGAGAAGAATTCGGCGCTGGAGGTGAAGAATTAGGTGAAGGCTCATGTCAAATGGGGTTGTGGCTACTATCTGTGGCTACTAAAAGAGGAGCCTACCTTAACATATTTGCAAGATAGGCGTTAAGCACAATGCTCGAGATGCTCATTGCTTGGCTACCTTTATCTACCAAGCAATGATACTACCGTCATAATTAAAGAAGCTGCCTGAGGTTTGTGGATCTAGATCATCGACAACCTTCAACATGCCAGCCACGCTGGTTTTTGTATCTATCAGAGCATTCGGTCCGCCCATGTCGGTCAGTACCCAGCCTGGATGCAGGACAGCGGCGCTAAAGCCTTCCCCGGCCAGATCTATAGCCAGGCTCTTAACCGCACTATTCAGTGCCGTCTTGGAACTGCGATAGATATAGGATCCTCCTCCGCTATTATCATCGATGGAACCCATCTTGGATGACAAGTACAACATTTTCTTGT
>Ga0307995_1000142_pt1 | contig 50912 bp, 65 predicted proteins | sample EllFjometagen262_FD_203132 | JGI IMG/M metagenome (GOLD analysis project Ga0307995, IMG submission 203132) | Marine microbial communities from Ellis Fjord, Antarctic Ocean - #262 | ecosystem: Environmental > Aquatic > Marine > Unclassified | place: Southern Ocean | collected 2014-11-02 | reverse complement strand
CCTGTTAAAATACATTGTAGTGTGTTGGCAGAGGATGCAATCAAATCAGCGGTGGCGGATTACAAAGCTAAACATAAATAATGAGCGGTATTAAATTATGAGTAAAATCACATCAATCAATAAGGCACTTATGAATAACATTAGATTAATCCGATTAACCTCGGGCGAAGAAATCCTAGTACACGTTGTATCTGACACTGAGTCAAGACTATTTGTAACAGATCCCGTCCTTTTAATCCCTAACAATAAGCAGATCGGCTTCATGCCTTATATGTCTTATTGCGATATGGATACTATGGAGATTAAGCAAGAGCATATCATGTTCAACCTTGCCCCTACCGAAGACTTAGCTAACCAATATCAGGAAATGATTAAAGGCCCTAACGTCATTCAACTAAATGAATCTCCTGGTAAAATAATCGTATAAACTGTTGTACTTTGGGCATTTTTGTGTTATAATAGACACATGAAAAAAAATACTCAAACGTTCTATACTAATGCTTTCCGTTTCGGGAAGTCCATCAAATATACAGGCTACGAGAACGGTAGGAAGGTAAGCTTCTCCGTTCCGTTCAAGCCTGTTTTACATGTAACAGCACCAGTGCAGCACCTAGCCAAATGGCATGCTCTCGATGGATCTGCTGTTGAACCTATCGTCTTTCCTGATATGAGTGAAGCCACAAACTTCATTAAATCATATAAGGATATTCCCGCCTATAAAATCTATGGCAATACAAATTACGTTGCACAATATCTCAACGAGGAATATCCTGGTGTGATAGAGTGGGATCGTAACGTAATCAATGTTACCTCCTTAGACATAGAGTGTAAATTCGGTGATGGATTCCCTGAACCAGAACTTGCTGATCAAGAGATCACAGCAATCACCACTAAGAATAATATCGATAATACCTATCACACATTTGGTTGTGGGGTATATGATGTTAGCAAAGCCTTAATGAGAGATCGACCTGTTCGGTATACCCAATGTCACAATGAGAAGGACCTACTATATAAGTATATCTCTCATATGGAGACAACATCTCCTGATGTAATCACTGGTTGGAACGTAGAGTTTTTCGACATACCGTATCTGGTTAATAGAATCGCTAAGGTTAATGGCGAAGCTGCAATGAAACGATTATCCCCTTGGGGTTTGGTGGACATGCGTGAGACCAAGACAGGCTTCGGCCAGTCAACGATTAAGTATGAATTGAAAGGTATTGCTATCTTAGATTACATGGCCATCTTCAAGAAGTTTGGTTACACATACGGTCCGCAGGAATCATACAAGTTAGATCATATTGCCAATGTAGTTCTTGGTGAGAAGAAGCTTGACTATGGTGAAGCCTCTGACTTAAATGAATTGTATGAGAAGGACTATCAAAAGTTCATTGACTATAACATCAAGGACGTAGAACTCATTGATCGCATGGAAGATAAGCTTGGTCTAATCACCTTGTGTCTAACCATGGCATATAAAGGTGGAGTTAACTATGATCAGGTTCTTGGCACTGTGGCTATATGGGATTCTATAATCTATAGAGACCTTAGCAGTAAGAACGTGGCAGTTCCTATGAACTCTGAATCATTCAAAGGTGATTACCCTGGTGGTTATGTTAAAGAACCTCAGGTAGGAATGCATGATTGGGTATGTTCATTCGACCTTAACTCTCTGTATCCTTCTATCATCATGCAGTATAATATGTCTCCTGAGACTATACTTCTTGAGGATGAACTCGGTGTTAGTGTTGAGGCTGTCCTTGCTGGCGAAGTACAAAATACTTTACAAGACACCGCTTTGGCGGTAAATGGTACAAGATTCTGTACAAAAAAGCTAGGGGTATTACCATCAATCATTCAAGAGATCTATACAGAACGTGTGGGTCATAAGCAACTTCAGCTAAAAGCTCAACAAGAATTAGAGTTATGTACGGATAAGTCTGAGGTTTATAACCTTGAGAAACGTATTGCAATCGCTAAGAACCAGCAAATGGCTCTTAAGATTCTATTGAACTCTTTGTATGGTGCAATGGGTAACAAATGGTTTAGATACTTCGACATGAGAATTGCTGAGGGTATCACATTAACTGGTCAAGCAACTATTCGTTGGGCTGAGCAAAACCTTAACAACTATCTTAATACTGTATTAAAGACTGATAAGGATTACATTGTTGCCATTGATACTGACTCTGTCTATGTGACATTGGATGCATTGGTCAAACAGTTTAATCCTAAGAATCCTGTGGACTTCCTCGATAAGATATGTTCAACAGCTCTTGAGGGAGTACTAGCGAAATGTTATGCTGAATTGTATGATTCACTTGGTGGTATTCAAAATCATATGGAGATGGGGCGTGAGGTTATTGCAGACCGTGGTATATGGACAGCTAAGAAGCGATACATATTAAACGTGCATGACAATGAGGGTGTTCGCTATGCCCAACCTAAGCTGAAGATTATGGGCATTGAGGCCATCAAATCATCCACACCAGCTATATGCCGTCAAGCACTTAAAGATATATTCAAAAGAATTATCGAGACTGATGAGGAGACTGTGCAAGAGGACATTGCTAAGTTTAAGGTTGCATTTAGCCAAGCCTCTCCAGAGGAAGTTAGCTTCCCACGTGGAGTTAATAACATTGCTAAGTGGACTGATAGGGATACCATCTATAAGAAAGGAACGCCTATCCATATTCGTGGAGCAATACTGCATAACAATATAGTAACCGAGAAGAAGCTTAGCAGATCTATTCAAAAGATAACATCTGGTGATAAGGTTAAGTTTACATACTTGATTAAGCCGAATCCTATTAAGGAGAATGTTATTGCTTTTGTTGATTACATGCCAAAGCAATTCAAGTTAGATAAGTATGTTGATTACAATCTGCAATTCGAGAAGACCTTCTTGGGTGCTATCGAACCTGTGCTTGAAGCTGTTGGCTGGAAGAGTGAAAGGCATATGACCTTAGAATCTTTTTTCTGTTAATAAGTGTACAAACAATAAATGTATGATATAATAGATTTATAAATTAATAAAGGAACAACATCATGAGTAAAAACTGGGTAAAAGACATTGCGCTAATGCATAAGAAGTATGGTGTGCATGAGTGGATGGAAACAGCAAGTCCATATAATCTACGAAAGTTTATTGATTTTCGTTTAGATTTTATTGAAGAAGAGTTTGAAGAAACTCAGAACGCACACTTTGCAGAGGATGCTGAAGAGATCGTAGATGGTCTTATAGATCTTTGTGTTGTTGCCATTGGTACATTAGATGCATTAGGTGTTGATCCTTACAAAGCATGGGATCAAGTCTTAAAGGCTAACATGGCTAAGGAGGTTGGTGTAAAACCTGAGCGTCCAAATCCATTAGGTCTTCCTGATCTAATCAAACCTGCTGGATGGAAAGCTCCATCACATGCTGGCAACCATGGTAACATTGCACACAGCTTTGTTCCTAAGGGAATCAATGAAGATATTTGGCATACCAACGCATCCGTTAAGGAAGAGCTTGAAGATGCAATGTATGATGGTATCATCAATTACGAGGATAAGGCTGATGCAAAAGGCTAAGATAACATATGATCTGTGGTTGCAGATGTATAAGAACAGTGACATATACACTGTGACCTTAGAAGAGCATACCAAATGGTGTAAGCAATTCGCCTTATGGAAGAAAGACGAAGAGTTATGAAAACCCCTAAGAAGGTAGTAGTTAAAAAGAAACCCGCTGCTAAGAAAAAGGTGGTGGATCCTGCAGCTAAACATCTAACACGTAGTTGGGGAAGCTTAACGGATCTAAAGAATTACTTAGAGAGCAAAACCAAGGAGAAGGTGAAAAGCTTTAATGGCTTTGAGCTTATAACCAATAAAGGTAGCTATAGTATTTCAGTCACTTACGGCACAATGGAAAACGAGTTAGTTTTTAAGAAAAAATGAAATCACTTACATTATTCAAATCGGTGTTCGACAACAAGACCCATAAACGTGTAGACTTTAATGATACGGAATCATTTGACAAACTGTTTTTGGATCTTGCTATGTTGCCCCGTAAGGATAAGAAGTCAGCCACATTGATATCACCAGCAGTATATGAAGAGGGTACAACCCGTTCTAATGCTAGTGTGATCTGTTGGGCTGGATGGTGTGCAGTGGATGTGGATGAACATGTATTTGATGGAGACCTTGAGAAAGAACTTTATAATAACTATGGCAAATGGAATAACATTATATATTCCACAGCGTCATCCACTAAAGAACATCCAAAGTTTAGAATAGTATTTCCCCTAAGCGATGATGTCCCTAAGGATAAGATTAAACACTTTTGGTTTGCTCTTAATAAAGAATTAGGTGACATTGGAGATCCCCAAACAAAGGATCTCAGTCGTATGTATTATATCCCCGGTCTTTATGACGGGGCATATAACTTTATCTTCCAAAATACCTCTAGTATGATCATGAATCCATATGAGATTATGGCTAAGCATGATTATGTTGAGAGATCCGGTGGTCTATTAGATCATCTCCCACCTGAAATTCGTCGTCAGCTTCTTGCCCATCGTAAGAATGAAATGACAAACACGAGCATAACATGGAGCAACTACAGAGATTGCCCATTCGTTAACAACAAATTAGTTAAGGAGTATAACCAAATCTCCGACTCTGGTTGGTATACAAAGATGTATGCCATTATGGTTTCTATTGCAGGTAATGCCGTACGTAAAAAATACAACATCACTGCAGCAGAGATCACTATATTATGTAAGGAAATTGATTATGAGAACGGAAATTGGTATAAAACCAGACCCTTCGACAAAGAAGCAGATCGAGCAATCGAATTCGTCTATGGAAACGTATAGGGAAACGTTCTTAAGAGGATTTCCTTTAGTCATAGAAGTAACCCAAGAGTTTTTAGATTACCGTGATAACATGTGGGCAACCGCCAATCTTTCTAGTAAGAAAAACTGTGACTTCTTCTTGTTTGAATGGTATCTGTTACAACTAGGATTCACATCTCCTAACAACTGGCGACATGACGTCATATTGCCGTTCTTTAAATTTGTTGATGTTAAGCACGTAATGTCACAGTACTTTAGTATTGACACAAAAGAGAAGTTCGATCAGTTTGTTCAATCTATTAAGATGGGGCAGCTAAACTATTTCTTCTTCTATACTACATTCCCTCATTTTGAACGATCATACGTGTTAGGTGATATGATTACCATAGAGGGATTAGACTTTAAGGATGCAAAAGAAACTTTAGATGAAACCTCTAGAAGCATCCACGACTCGAGCTATAGATATTATAGACCCCAAAAGTATGTACTTCCAGCAAAAGTATGATATAATGTATTACATAACCAAAAGGAGTATCCATGAAACAAAAAGAATCAATCTTAGTTCTTCAAGAATGTGCTGAGTTACAATCTAAGAAGTCCCAAGACTATCAGAATCCAAATTCACAAGTGAAACAAGCAATGCATTATCGACGTGGAGTTGATTCAATTCATGATACCATGCACGGTAAAATGTTACGTGCCCAATCTTTACTTGAATCAGGCGAAGCCAATAACTTTGAATCATTGGAGGACACATACAAAGATCTTATTAACTATGCATCTTTTGCTGTGGCATATATCCGTGGTCAAATGGAAGGGCAGGACACAACACTTGATTATTTAAATAGGCCTAAAAATGATGATAAATCCGTATAGAGTAAAAGATGTACGGTCGTATTTCATATCCTCTAAGCAGTGTGATATGAATATGACCACCGATAAGACTGGCGTTAAATGCATTGAACTTATTGGTGCATCCTTTCTTGCTGATGAACCATCTATCTTTGGTGAACCTAACGCAGAGTATATCAAAAAAGAGATTGAATGGTATATGTGTCAGTCATTAAATGTCAATGACATATACACTGATGGCCGTAAACCACCAGCAGCGTGGCAATACGCAGCATCACCTGATGGATATATCAATTCTAACTATGGTCATCTAATATACTCAGAGGACAATAGCTTTCAATACGAACATGTATTAGAAGAGTTAATTGCAAATCCTAATAGTCGTAGGGCTGAGATGATCTACACTAGACCTACCATGTGGAATCAGTATAACTATAAGGGTATGTCAGACTTTATATGCACTAACACTGTGACTTATTATATAAGAGATGGTAAGTTAGATTGCGTTGTACAAATGAGGTCTAATGATGTAGTGTATGGTTATAAGAACGATTACGCTTGGCAGAAGTATGTGCTAAACGAATTAGCTAATGACCTTGAAGTTCTTCCAGGCAAAATGATATGGCAGGTACAGAATATGCATGTATATGAAAAGCACTTTGATCTAATTACTCCTGGTCCGGTAATGCCTAATGTGGCTTAACGAAGAAGCCCTAGATGTTCTCACTAATTACTATTATCCTAAGGCCGCATGGCTTCAGGATAATGTCAATTGGGGACCATTAGATTATGAAGGGCCAGAGGCAAATTCTTTTGTCAATGATCCTCTCCTCCAGCAGGTAGAGATCTACGATTGTAAGACGAGAAACGCAGCAGGCTTTTCTAATGTATTGCAAGACCTAAAGTTTGGATCTAAGACCCCTAAGTGGAGATGGCAGAACACATCAAGACGTGAACTTAATACGGATAACGATACCATTCAATGGGATCTACCTACATGGTTGTATGTCATGATGTGTCACCGTATCACTGGTTCAGGTGCTTCATTTGAGAATGATCATGGATACCGTAACAACATTATCCAACGTTGGGGCAGACATAGAGACATGCAGGATATGGCTGAGGACTTAATAGAGTCTAAAGCAAGAGGTCCAATCTTTACTTCTACAGGTAACCAACCACCAGCTCCTAAGAAAGGTACAACCAATGTTGACTTTATGACAAAGGAATTGCCTGAGTTAATGTCGAGTGCTGCAACCTTTCTATTGCAAAAGAAGCGTGGCCATAAAGAGATCGTAGATTATTTGAATGAACACAATGCTAAGATGGGTCATAGGAAGTTTAACTTTCAATATGCTGCCTTCTCTATGGATTGTTCTGACTACTATCCTGAACTGGTTGATGTGGATTCACACACATACCTTGGTAACAATGCAATACGTTGCATGAAGAAGTTATCCACAGGATATAAAGCTGATGAGTTCATGGATCTATTGGTTGAAAGAACTGGTGGTAAGGCTAAAGACTTAGAGGATGTTATGTGTGACTTCGTTCGCTTTGGACAGAATTATGTACCAAGGGGTAACGGCACATACGATCACGTTCCCTCGAATATAAGTAATAGTTCAGGCTGGGTATCTGGCTGGGATCAACGACAGGGATCACCACGTGATCTAAATAACACATTACCAATATAGGTTTACATAATGGCACATAACATTCACGTACAAGACGGTAGAAACATTGATATCGAATTGGGAATGAGTCCACAAGAAGCTAAGAACTATTATTTAGATCTTGCTGGTGATTGGGAAGATCCTAACCCACCTATTGTTGAAACTATGCATGACGGTATTCGTTGTGTAAGAGATGACATGGTCGTTGGAACTAAAATCCGTGGTGCTGATTTACTAATGTCCACCATTAAAGCTGACACGGTTAGCTATGTGCAACCTAGGACTGGTCTTGCTGGTCTAAGTATATTGGATGTAGCTAAGAGACATGGTAAGAAAGTACGTCTCTATATGCCTTCAAGCAAACTCATATCACATCACCAAGCATGTTGCATTGAACAAGGGGCTGACGTCAGCTTCCATCGTATTGCAGCCATGCCGAACCTTAACCGTATCGCCAAAGAAGATTCAAACCTTAATGGTTACTTCTTTATCCCCCTAGGACTTAAGCATAGGTTGGTCACTGCAGCCATGGTTAAAGTGGCCTCTCAATTAAAAGAACCTGATGAAGTCTACGTTGCAACATCAACTGGTGTACTCACAAGGTCTTTACAGATCGCTTGGCCTAATGCTAAGTTCACATCAGTGGCTGTGGCAAGGAACATGAAGGCTGGCGAATTAGGACGAGCTGATGTTATCTCAGAGAAGTTAGCATTTACTCAGTCTGAGAAGGCAGAGAACCTACCACCATTTCCTTGTATAGCCACATATGACGGTAAGATCTGGAAGTATATTCCTAAGAATACTGATAAGGACATATTGTTTTGGAACGTTGGTGCTGAACCAGTCTTAGAGGACATAGGTATCTACGACCGAACAGATAGTTATAGACAGTGGGACAAATATTTATGATGTACTTCCATTAAAACTGTGATATAATACAACCTGTAAGGAGAAAAAATGATAACTGGTACTTTTAGTAGAATCCCTCGTAAGACAAACAGTCATGGATATGGTTGGGCTCGTAGCTGGGCAGAGAATTTAAACTGTGGCATTAACCACTCCAACAAAAAGGTTGAGTTATTATACCTTGACCATGGAGTTAACTTCGGTGGATCTATCAATCTATTTGGTGGATTCAATGATGCTCTTAAAGAAAGCATCGACAATTTCCTAGATGCAGAGCATGTAATTTCATTAGATATGGACTGCCCTCCCTATGGAAACATGCTAGCCAAACGTAAAGATGTCTTAGACAAAGACTGGTGCGCTCGTGTCCAAGAGAAATGCGACGGTGCCGAAACACTAATGTCCACCGGCTTAGACGCCGAATGGTTAACTATAGGTGATAGTCACACTGCAGCCTTTGCCCCTGAAGGTAGCATGATTGTTAAGACCAACGGTATGACACTCAACGGTCAATTAAAATCTGATTTCTCGTATGTAAGAGATCATATTGCTGAGTGCAATAATCTAAAAGGCATAACGTTGGTCTTTGGTAACATCGATATTAGACACCATATATGCAGGATAAATGATGCAAAGATATTTGCACGTGTTAGTGTTAAAGAGATGTGGAAATCCTATAAGGAATTCGGCGATAGTCTTGGTATCCCAGTTGAATATGCTGTACCTTGGCCAATAGAATTCGAAGGAAGGAAACTACCTAAGACTGGTTACTATAAAGGTCAACCGTTTTGGGGTAGCATTGCAGATCGTAAGCAGGTATTAAATGAAATCATTGATGCCATGGATGAACTTGGTATGAATAAGGTTATGTATCCCACTGAATGGTTAACCATGGATCCTGAGGCTTATGCCAAACTTAAGATGGAGAACATGTCAAGTGTTCACATCTCACCAGAGTGTTATAGACGAAAACTATTTGGTGAAGAAGAGTGTACATTAGCACAATTCATGTTATAATAGACACATAAATTAATAAAGGAGCAAATACATGGGCATAATGGATAAACTTCAGAAGAATAGCCGGATTAAAGAGACAGCAGTTCTCGATAAATCTAAGTTATTCTCTGGCAAGGACCTGGTTCCCACACCGGTCCCAATGATTAACGTTGCACTATCTGGTGATCCAGACGGAGGACTGAGTTCAGGACTAACAGTATTAGCAGGACCATCGAAGCATTTTAAGACTTCGTTTGCCTTGTTAATGGCAGCAGCATACTTAGCAAAGTATGACGATGCTGTTTTGTTATTCTATGATTCAGAGTTTGGTAGCCCGCAACAATACTTTAAGTCGTTCGGTATTGATACTTCTCGAGTTCTACATAGCCCTATTGCTAATGTGGAAGAACTGAAGTTCGATCTAATCAATCAATTAGAGAATATCGAACGCAAAGATAAAGTCATTATTGTTATTGACTCTATTGGTAACCTTGCCTCTAAGAAGGAAATGGATGATGCTATGGACGGAAAGTCTGTGGCTGATATGTCAAGAGCAAAAGCCCTTAAGGGTTTATTCCGAATGACAACTCCATATTTAACCATGAGAGACATTCCATTAATTGCTGTTAACCATACATATCAAACCATGGAGATGTTCAGTAAGGCTGTAGTGTCAGGTGGAACAGGTATTTATTACTCAAGTGATAACATCTGGATCATTGGACGCCAGCAAGAAAAGAAAGGCACTGAGATCATGGGGTATAACTTCGTGATTAACGTAGAGAAATCTAGGTTTGTACGTGAGAAGTCTAAGATCCCTATTAGTGTTACATGGGAAGGTGGTATCGAACGTTACTCTGGTCTATTAGATGTAGCAATGGAAGGTGGATATGTAGTTAAGCCTAACATTGGTTGGTACTCCAAAGTGGATAAAGAGACTGGAGAGGTTGAAGAGAAGAAAGTTCGTGCAGCTGAAACTCTTACGGAAGCTTTCTGGGAACCTATCTTTAAGAACACAGACTTTAAAGCGTACCTTAAGAAGAAGTACGAAGTAGGTCATGCGAGTATGATCAAATCATCACCTGAAGATATGGATATTTAATGCAAATTGAAACATTAATCTTACGAAACTTGATGCTTAATGAGGATTACACTAGAACCGTAATTCCTCACTTAAAGCTTATATATTTTGAAGAGCCTTACCGTGCAGTGTTCTCTGAACTTGTAGACTTTGTTAACAAATATAACAAACTACCAAGCGCAGATGCACTTAGCATTGAATTGAGAAACAACACAAAGGTTGGATCTGATTCATTGGCCCTTATTCCGGAGATCAGTGTACAAAGTAAAGAAGAAACATTACCTTGGCTTATTGAACATACAGAAAAGTGGTGTCAGGATAGAGCAATCTATCTTGCCATCATGGATTCAATCAATATCATAGAAGGTAAGCATGAGACGTTAACTAAGAATGCCCTACCCGATGTATTAAGTGATGCACTAAGTGTTAACTTTGATATTAGCGTAGGACATGACTATGTAGACGATTCTGACTCACGATTTGATTTTTATCATAGAAGCGAGGAACATTTACCATTCGACCTATCAATGTTTAACAAGATCACTAAAGGTGGTTTAGTTAATAAGACTTTGAACGTTGCCCTTGCGGGTACTGGTGTGGGTAAATCATTGTTCATGTGTCATGTTGCCGCTGGCGCCTTAACACAAATGAAGAATGTATTGTATATCACCATGGAAATGGCTGAGGAAAAGATCGCTGAACGTATCGATGCCAACTTATTGAATGTGCCTATTGATCAATTAGAGAATCTATCTAAAGATATGTTTGATAATAAGATAAAGAAGCTAACTGATAAGGGTGTGGGTAAGTTAATCATTAAAGAGTATCCAACAGGTGCAGCTAACTCAAATAACTTTAGATCGTTATTGAAAGAACTTCAGTTGAAGAGAGACTTCGTACCTCAATTGATATGCATAGACTACTTGAATATCTGTTCAAGCTCACGTATGAAGGCTATGGGTGGTTCAATCAACTCATATACATATGTTAAGGCTATTGCAGAAGAGCTTCGTGGTTTAGGACAGGAGTTTAATCTACCAATCCTAACTGCAACACAGACAACACGTAGTGGTTTTGCATCATCTGATGTAGGTTTGGAAGATACTTCTGAATCGTTTGGTCTACCAGCAACGGCTGACTTAATGTTTGCTCTTATATCCACTGAAGAACTGGATAACTTGAATCAGATAATGATTAAGCAATTGAAGAACAGATACAATGATCCAACTGGTGCTAATCAGAAGTTCGTTGTGGGTATTGACAGGGCTAAGATGAGACTGTATGATGTGGAAGATACTGCACAAACCCTCAACGTGACGGATGAACCACCTAAACAACCTAACAATTATGAGGGATTCAAGGTATGAGCACCTTAGTTCAAAGCAAAGAATGGTCTGATAAGTATATGAAGTTAGCCAAACAAATTTCTACTTGGAGTAAAGATCCTAGTACAAAGATTGGGGCTATCGTGGTAGGAGCTGACGGTCAGATATTGGCACAAGGATTCAATGGTTTCCCTAGAGGAATCAAAGATTCTGATGAGAGATTAAATGATCGTAAGAGAAAATATGAATTAATTGTACATGGTGAGATGAATGCAATATATAATGCTTCACTCAATGGGGTATCTTTAAAGGATGCTACATTATATGTCTATGGTTTACCTACTTGTAATGAATGTGCCAAGGGTATTATTCAGGTTGGTATTAAAAAGGTTGTAGCTATGAGACCTGCCAACTACAATGAGACTTGGAATGAATCAATCGATAACGCTCAGGCCATGTTTAATGAGGCTGAGGTAATGTATTTAATAGAAGTGGAGAAAGAATAATGGGTAAGACAACAGTACCGTATGTTAAGCAACCAGCAAAAGGTGTTCGACGCACTAAGAAGAATATGAGCCACGGCACATATAGATGCAAGCGCCATCCAACATCCCCTAGGTGTAAAAATGCTTAAAAGTTTATTTAACCAAACTTATTCTAAAAGGTTTTTAGATAAGATTGAATCACGCCGCGGTGAGTACTACGAGAAGCGTAGGATTAAAACCATCAATAAGAATGCTATGCTACTAGCAGGCCAATGGAAGCATGAATATCCAACTGGCACTCCAATAGAATATATCAGAGATGATATTATTGAGTGCTGGGAAAAACGTTCGCAGGCTGGTATATACTCATACATTGATAAGGGTACACATGACAAGTAAATTTATACCATTCGAGAAATGGTCATTCGTAGATCAACATGGCAGGGACGATAGTCATTGGTATATACGAATGGAGGGTGGTGAATACCATGACGTCATATATCGTTACATGGATGTAAAACTAAATGACACCACCAAGTCCATTAACTTTGATTATGAAGTGGTTGATTATCCAGGTGATAATCCTCACGGTGACACCAAGTTCAATGAAGCGCTGGGTGATATATTAAGAAGTATCTTAGACGATACTATGGAGAAACAGGACTTTGTATTAGGTCCTAAAGAAAAAAATGAACTTTAAAGAAACGCTAACCATTCTTTCAGAAGAATGTGCAGAGGTTATTCAGGCCAATTCTAAGTTAATTAGATTTGGTGTGAATGACGAAGAGAATAAAGCTAAGCTTGAGCAGGAGTTGGGTGATGTATTTGCTATGATAGCTATCCTAGATTACTATGGATATGTTAATATAGAACGTATGGCAACTCATATGGAACCTAAGATGCAGAAGCTTAAGAAATTTAGTGGCATCAAGGATTTGAACAAAATTATTAAGAATTTATAATCGTATAAATACCTTTATATCTTCAGATTTATAAAGGTCTTAATGTTAAATTTTAAAGAATCAGTATCAAAAACCTCAGGAACCAGCTTAATTGCTTTGCTTCCCAAGAGTGTAAGGCGCACAGTATACAGGCATGAACAGCATGATAAATTCAAGGCTGCGTTGCTTATGGCTGAAGCTTTATTAAAAAACCCAGACGTCATGTCAAAGGGTTTATCCAAATTACATATCGAAGGTATTGCTGCAGATCATTTCGGTGTAGACCGTAAAGCTTTCGCTAAGGTGTCCGCTCGCAAATCCCGATATGAATCATCATCTATAACAGAAGCAGCCGGTAAAGTAAGTGCCACTGATATGGAAGCAGTTATCGTTGTTGCATATAACGGCGGCTTTGAAAAAGCTAAAGATACATTTGGGTTAAAGCAAGAAACATATGATTTAGGTAAGGACATTGCTACAGGTATTGTGGCAGACATTAGATCTAAAACAAAGGCTTCACCCAATTCAATGATTCACTTTGGATCAGGTTCAGGTAAACTTAATCCTAAATGGTTAGGATCTAACGGCACACCTAAAACGGATTTGTATTCAACAGACGGTATCAATATATCCCTTAAGCAAAAGGGTGGATCTCAGGTAATGTCTGGGTATAGGGAAGAAACTATATCAACATTCCACGCTGCAATAGCTAGTATGGGAAGTGATGCACCTAAAGAAATTCACAAGTTGATGAAAGACTTAGACCCAGTGCTTAAGAAAATTACAGTGCCTGGCAATATTAATACAATCATCACATCAATCAAAAATAAAACTATGCCTAAGGGCGTTAAGGCCAAGGTCGGTAACAGTAAACGACAGCTAGACATAAAGTTTGATAAGAAAGAATACGAAGCTAAACAAAATGAAATCATTGATTGGAAATCTTCAATGAAAGAACTTAACCCAGTATTTAGAAAGTTCTTTGAAGATAATCAAGAGTTTAGAAGGTTCTTTGTATACGAAGCGGCCACTGGTGACTTTAAATTTACACCTGACGCACACGCTAATTCTAATTGGATGGTTGAGTTTGATCCTGCTAGTGGTACCAATAATAATGTGGTACAACTATCATTAGGCAGAAACAAACCAGCACCATTCATTGATAAGCTTGCTAAAAAAGTTGTGGTTAGAATATCACCTAAGACTCCAACGGGTTCTAAAGTATCAGCCCAAGGAACTTCAGCCACAGTAGGATCATTTAGATTAACAGTATCTGAAATGGCACCGACGTTTTCTGACATGATGTTAATAGAAGAACAGAATTTCCACAGAGAATTATTGACTGAAGGCACTATCAGCGAAGCACAGTTATTTCAGAAATTAAAAGGCTGGCTATCTAATCTTTATAGCAAAGTAATGAATAAAGTGAAACAATTAATTAAAATGGGGTACGAAGCTGTTATGGCTTTCTTTGAATTTGAAGTAGATAAAGTAGACACCGCAGGATTACAACAGTTTGGATTTAAATAATATGAACTTAAAACGACACATAGCGGAAGCTAAGAATACACATATGACTCACATAGAGGATATGGTAATAGACGGTGGGGTAAAGGGTGCTCGCGATGCCATTTTCGCATTACGTGATCTTCGAGATATGCTCGCAGGTCATACTAATGATACAAAACAAGTCACAGTAAAATGGGATGGAGCACCCGCCGTATTCGCTGGTATCGACCCATCTGATGGTCAGTTCTTTGTTGCTAAGAAAGGAATCTTTAATAAGAATCCTATGGTATATAAGTCAGTTAAAGAAGTACAAGCTGATACATCTGGCGGCTTAGCAGAAAAGCTTACAGTTGCTTTCCAAGAGTTAAGTAAGCTTGGTATAAAGAAAGGGGTCTATCAAGGTGACATTATGTTCACCAAAGATGATCTTAAGAAGCAAACCATTGACGGTATTAAGTACGTAACGTTCCACCCTAACACTATTGTATATGCAGTACCTATTGAAGCAGCTGCTGAAATCCTCCAAGCGAAGATTGGTGTGGTGTGGCATACATATTATTCAGGTTCAACGTTTGAAACGATGAGTGCATCCTTTGGTGTGTCTGTTGCTGCGTTTAAGAAGGTCAAAACTGTATGGCAAAAGTCTGCTAACTTCCCTGACGTATCTGGCCTAGCCACATTATCTAAGAAAGAAACAGCTGAAATCACCAAGCATATTTCTAATGCTGGTAAGCACTTCCAAAAGATCAGTTCATCCACCCTCTCTGAAGTATCTACAAACAAAGACATTAACCTCTTCATTAATACCTTCCGTAATACTAAGGTACGAGCCCAGCTTGAAATCAGCAATACATCAAAACATGTTGAAGAACTTATAACATGGATTCATGCACGATATGATAAAGAAATAGAGAAATTGAAGAGCCAGAAGGGTAAGGACAGGAAGACTGCCGCTAAAGTAGAAGCCTTAGAATTCTTCTCTCCTGCTAATAAGGCTGGACTAGTAACAATGTTCGATATGCAGAATGAATTGGTACTAGCCAAGAAGAAGTTGTTGGCACACCTAGACAGTATGGATAGTATAAATACATTTGTAAAGACTAAAGACGGTTTTAGAGTGACAGGAGCTGAAGGCTACGTTGCCATAGACCACCTAACTAATGGTGCAGTTAAGATTGTTGACCGTATGGAATTTAGCTTCAACAACTTTAGCAAAGACATTATTAAAGGATGGGAGTCCGAATCACGATGATCACATTGCATACCTTTAAAGAACACTATCTCGAGGAGGCCGCGGCAGAAACTGTCACGATTAACTTCGGCCGGTTTAACCCTCCGACTATAGGCCATGAAAAGCTCTTGGACATAAGTATGTCTAAAGGTTCTGGCGAACACCGGGTGTATGCAACACAGTCACAGGACAACAAAAAGAATCCATTGGATTGGAAGACTAAAGTAAAGTTTATGCGTAAGGTATTCCCATCGCATGCACGTCACATCCTAATGGATAAGAACGTTAAGACTATATTTGATGCATTGGTTATAGCACATAATGATGGGTTTAAAAACCTAGAGTTATTTGTTGGATCAGATAGAATACAAGAGTTTGAAAAGCTGGTGGATAAGTATAATGGTGTGAAGGGTAGACATGGTTTCTATGACTTTACCTCTATTAAAATCATTAGTGCTGGCGAGAGAGATCCAGATGCTGATGGTGCTGAAGGTATGTCAGCCTCTAAGATGAGAGCTGCGGCAGGTAAGAATGATCTAATTGCATTCAGTTCCGGCCTACCAAAGAGATTCAAAGACTCGGAAGGACTAATGAATGCAGTCCGTTCGGGAATGGGTTTAAAAGAAGAGAAATCTTTTAGACAAGATATCAAATTAAAGAGTTCGTCCAAGCTTCGTGAGAAGTATGTGGCGGGTAAACTATTTAGTGTGAATGATAGTGTTGTTACGACTGATGGTCAAGCAGGTGTTATAGATACATTAGGAAGTAATCACGTTAAAGTAAAATTGAAAGAATCAGAGACATTTAAAACTTTCTGGTTGTCAGACATAAAAACTACATAAGGAGAAGTACAATGGCATTAAGAAAAACAGGTGCATTAGCAGATAGCGTTGCAACACCCAGTGGAATTAAGAGCAAAGACGGTGTAATGTTAGTAGCTAACGACAATACCTTCTATATCCACAGCAAAGCGTTTATGGATGCATGGAACGGAGTAAAAGAAGAAGCTCCGAAATATCCAGTTGATACCATTCATGAAGTTGACTACATGACTAAGGAAGAGATTGATGAAGTTGTAGAAGAAGTGGTAGTAGAGAAACCAGCAAAGAAGAAGAAAGTTTGGTCTAAGAAAAAGTAATACCCCCTTTACTAGGATAGATATATTATGAGACTGAATAAAAACAACTTCGAACTATATGCTGCGAAGCACTATCAAAAAGACAAGTGGGCAACCACTGAAGACTTTAAGGAAGATATATCCAGGTTTAAATATATCAACCGACTAGTCAATAGGTATTACCGTGACGACGATTTGAAGGAGCGGTTAATACTAAATCATATTATCATACTAGGTAATGTATTGGGTCCTGGCATTTGTGCTGAGATCCTTATGTCTAAGACTGACAAGTCGTTACTAGGTATAGTAAAAACATTTTTGGTATATTTAAACTATTTACCGGAACAAGATTATGTTGAGGTTCCATTGGACCCAACGATTATAGATGTATTAAGGAAAATATGAGCCAGAGCCAATACTTAAAAGAGAGTGCGGTAGACTTATTCATTACATATAAGTTTGTACGCCTACTTACCACACAGTGGAAAGACACCGAAGCATTTGAAGAAGGTGTAATTGACGACAAAGGTAAGTTGCTTGTTAAGAGTAAGGATCAAACTCCGGATCAAAAGAAAGCTTATACTGTTTTTCATAAGCTGGTCTTTAATATCAAAAGGATTCTAGAGAAAGTACCATTCGGTAAATCTAAAATTGCTTCGTATGCTGCGGCACTCTACCTTCTAAAGGAAGAGACCGGTATGGCAGAAGAAGATATCCTCAAAGTGTTAGAAGACTTAGGACACAACACCGCTCTCGACCTAAACGAAGAGTACAAGGACCTTACTACAGGTCTTCATATGCTAAATCACACCTTGCTGGAAAGCAACAAAGGTTCCATTGTGAATTTAGAATCTATAGACCCAGTGGGATACTTCGCTGGCGTTCCTATATATAAAACACAAGAAAATATTTTTATATCTATTAATAATATCTTGTAACTGTGTACATACACGCTTAGCGTGATATAATATACCTACAATTTTAAATTAATCTGGAGTGACATGACCTCAATTTTCGTAACCAAGCGCAGTGGTAAAACTGAGCCGTTCAATATTAATAAGATCCATCAAGTACTTGAATGGGCTTGCGATAACTTAATTGGGGTTAGTATTTCTGAAATAGAAATGCGTGCTAACGTTCAATTGTATGATGCAATGCAATCCACATCAATCCATGATCTTCTAATCAAATCCTCGGCTGAGTTAATCACTGAGTCCACCCCCAACTATCAAACCGTAGCAGCAAGGCTTATTAATTATAAGTTGAAGAAAGCTGTCTATGGTGATAAAGACCCGTGGCACTTGCAAGATATCATTGATCACAACATCGAAGCTGGTGTATATGACAAAGACATTCTAAACAAGTACACTGAATCTGATATTGATTATATAAACAACCACATACTTGATCACCGTCGTGATGATGATTTCACCTATGCTGGCATGGAACAGATGCGTTCTAAGTATCTTGTACAGAACAGATCAACAGGTATTATATACGAAACACCTCAGGTGTTGTATGTGATGATTGCCATGACCTTGTTTGCTAAGTACAACGGCAAGCGCATGACGCATGTCAAGGACTTCTACAATGCCATCAGCCAATTCTATATTTCTTTGCCAACACCTATTATGGCTGGAGTACGTACTCCTACACGTCAATTTTCGTCGTGCGTTGTGCTGGAAACAAATGACTCATTAGACTCTATCAATGCAACGTCAACCTCTATTGTTAAATACATTAGTAAGAAAGCTGGATTAGGTATTAACGCTGGTAAGATCAGAGCGGCAGGGTCACATATCGGTGATGGATCAGTGGTACACACTGGACTTATACCATTCTTAAAATTATTCCAAGCATCCGTCAAGTCTTGTTCGCAAGGCGGAGTACGAGGTGGAGCAGCAACAGTATATCTTCCTGTGTGGCATTACGAATTCGAAGATCTAGTGGTACTTAAAAACAACAGAGGCACAGATGAAACACGCGTACGTAATATGGACTATGCATTCCAATTTAACAAGCTTATGTATGAGAGGCTGTTAACCGGTGGAAACATTACATTTTTTAGTCCTAACGATGTCCCTGGATTATATGATGCATTTTTTGAGGACCAAGATCTATTCCAAACCTTATATGAAAAATACGAGAAGATCCGTAAGATTCGTAAGAAGACATTACCAGCAGTTGAGGTCTTCTCCCAATTCCTAACGGAACGTAAAGAGACAGGCCGTATATACCTACAGAATGTGGACCATGCAAATACTCATGGATCATTCATTGAGAAGGAAGCACCTATCCACCAGTCCAACCTCTGTTGTGAGATCAACTTGCCAAGTTATGGCTTAGACTCTTATGACGATGCTGACAAAGGTGAGATCAGTCTATGTACATTGAGTGCAATCAATTGGGGATTGATCAATGATCCTAAGGACTTCGAGAAGTACTGTGAATTATCTGTACGTGCACTAGATGCCCTATTAGATTACCAAGACTATCCTGTTCTTGCAGCTCAACGTTCAACAATGAACCGTCGACCGTTAGGTGTAGGCATCATTAACTTCGCATACTTCCTTGCCAAGCGTGGTTTGAAGTATGATGAAGGTGCTTTAGCTACTGTGGATGAGTATGCAGAGGCTTGGAGCTACTATTTGATCAAAGCTAGCGTAAATCTAGCAAAAGAGCAAGGTAAATGTCCTAAAAACAGCGAAACTAAGTACGGCCATGGTATACTACCCTTAGACACCTACAAGCCTGAGGTCAATGAATTAGTCAAGTCCGTCGAAAGAATGCCATGGTCGGCACTCAGGCGCGAGCTTTTGGACCACGGGATCAGAAATTCCACGTTAATGGCCATTATGCCCGCAGAAACGTCTGCACAGATCAGTAATTCAACAAATGGCATAGAACCACCGCGTGCCCTAGTATCTTACAAGCAATCTAAGGATGGAGTCATGGCACAGGTTGTTCCACAGATTCACAGCCTTAAAAACAAGTACGATTTACTATGGGATCAGAAAGGACCGGATGGTTACTTGAAGATCATGGCTGTTCTACAGAAGTATGTTGACCAAGGGATATCTGTTAACACAAGTTATAACCCTGCCCAGTACGAAGATAACAAAGTCCCTATGTCAGAGATGATGAAGGACTTAATAACCTTCTATAAGTATGGTGGTAAGCAGCTATATTATTTTAATACAAATGACTTAGCAAGCGAAGATGAATCCACAATGGATCCAGAACGTAAAGACTTTAAGAGTGATAAAGAATACGATGACTATTGTGAGTCTTGTGTTCTTTAAAACTATTTTCAAAAAAAGATGTACAAGCCATACAAATTATGATATAATAGTATCTTGTTCAGAAACACGCAGGATATAAATAAATGATAGAATTCTTAGAAGCAGCAGTAATTGGGTTTATGTTAACGATACTAGCAATAGTGGTGTTAGGCAATTTCTTTTTACCAATTTTCCTCAAGCATAATGATAAAATAAATGAAGAGCTTGAGGATGATGTACCTCCGAACTGAGGCTAAACTATTTTTAAATAAATGTAGGAGAATATATGTTAGATAAAATTACAAACGGCGTTAACGGAGCTATCGTAGTAGGCTGGTCGCTTATTAGCTTAGCGATTATAATGCAGGTGGTATTTGGTGGAGCGGTGCCTTTCTTAGGTGGCGATATCATCGGTACAGTTATCGGTATTATTCAACAACTCGGTGATGCTGGTTTGGTAGGATTAATTTCTGTAGCAGTATTATGGAAATTACTTTCAAGTGATGCGTAACATTCATTAGATTGAAGTTAGTATACAACGACGTAAAGGTCTAGGTAGGGGCTGTCAAGACGGGGGTTCGATTCCCCCCTCCTCCACCAAAAGCACATCTGTAAGGCGAAGTAACAGTTTGCAGATATTTGACTCAGAAGACTCCGCGGGGTGTGCTTTTGATGGGGGAGACAAGGTTTCGATTGGTAGAAGAACCGCCCAAGACTCGTTAGTCAACAAAGACTATAACATGAAAAAATTTAATCGACAATTATAGCGATTATGCACTAGCTGCTTAGACAGTTAGTTGAGGTTTCTCCGGGGTTCCTTATAACCCAATACCCCGGACATTATTAAACAGATATATAATACTATGATTACACTTACAGAAAAAGCAGTAGAAAAATTAACGGTATTAGTGGCAGGTCGCAAGCTAAGAGTATTAGTGCGGACCACCGGCTGTTCCGGCCTTGCATATCATTTAGAATTTGCAGATACAATCCAACCTGAAGATTTAGATTACTCTCAAAGGGGAGTGAGCATTGTTGTTGATCCTAAATCAATAGCGTATGTTGATGGTTGTGAGATAGACTATGTAACACAAGGACTAAATGAAGGATTTGAATTTTATAACCCGAAAGAAAAAGCAAGATGTGGCTGTGGAGAATCATTTACAGTATAGTTATGTATAATTGAGACAAACTATGTTATAATATACACTATGAATATATTTTATCTAGATAGCAATCCAAAAACCAGCGCAGAAATGCACCTCGATAAACATTGTAGCAAGATGCTTGTGGAATACGCACAGCTCATGTCTACAGCACACCGTGTTCTTGACGGTGATCCATACATGGATAGAAACAAAATAGGCAGTAAGATTAAACGATGGAGACATGAAGAAGATAATTTATATAAAGCTTCACATGTTAATCATCCGTCTAATGTATGGCTTCGAGAAAGTATAAATAATTACGCATTCCTCTATGAGATGTGGTGCCACTTACATAATGAATTTGTTATACGCTATGGTAAAGATCATATGTCGTATGTAAAACTCAAAGAAGTATTAAAGAACCCACCACGTAATTGTGGTGATAAGCCGTTTACACAACCGACCCAAGCCATGCCAGAAGATGTCAAAGATATCGATAGCATTACTGCCTATAGAAATTACTATATGAAGTATAAGCAGCATATAGCAGCATGGAAAACAGTCGTACCAACTTGGTATACCGTATGAAAAAATCAGTATTTAAAATTAACACCAAAGGCCACATGGAGAAAGATTTATTCTTCGATGAGGGTGTTGACATTGCACGGTATGATATGGTTAAATATCCACCCTTGCAGAAACTATATGAGAAGATGTTATCGTTCTATTGGACCCCTGATGAGATCGATGTTACAAAGGACAAGCTTGACTTTAATAAGCTCACGTCAAACGAACAGCATATCTTTACAAGTAATCTTAAGAGACAAATCTTATTAGACTCAGTGCAGGGCAGAAGTCCTGACTTAGCATTGTTGCCTCTTGCATCCAATCCTGAATTAGAATTATTGATTGAGACATGGGCTTTCTTCGAAACCATCCACTCACGGTCATATACCCACGTAATACGCAACGTATACGCGAACCCTTCTAAGATCTTTGATGAGATCACCTCAATACCTGAAATCAGCGAATGTGGCACCGCCATATCAGAACACTACGACAACCTAATCAATTACAAAGGATCCTATGGCGATTACGAGCACAAGAAGCTACTCTATCTTTGTCTTGTAAGTATTTACATCCTTGAAGGTATTAGGTTCTACGTAAGCTTTGCATGCTCGTGGGCATTCGCTGAGTTAAAGCAGATGGAGGGCAACGCTAAGATCATTAAGCTGATAGCTAGAGATGAGAACACTCACCTTGCAGCAAGCCTAAACATTATACGAACCCTAATCAAAGAGGATAAGGATTTCGTTAAGATCAAAGAAGAAACAAACGACGAAGTTCAGGATTTGTTTGAAGAAGCATTGCAACAAGAAGAAGAATGGTGTGACTATCTATTCGGTAATGGTTCAATGATTGGATTGAATGCTGAACTTCTAAAAGAATATGTGCGTTGGATTGGAGCGAAGAGAATTAAGTCTTTGAACTACACCGTGCCATTCACTACACATCAACACAACCCACTACCATGGACAGAGAAATGGATTAGTGGCGGGGCGGTTCAAGTAGCTCCACAAGAAACCGAGATAACATCTTATGTCGTTGGTGGCACTAAGCAAGATGTTACTGAAACAACATTTGCAGGGATGAGTTTATGAAAAAGTTTACAGTTTGGAGTAAGAACAACTGTGCCTATTGTACAAGAGCAAAGGCGTTGTTGGATGAGAAAGGATATGAGTATGAAGAACGTAACGTTGAGGGACCAGACTGGACCCCTGAACAGTTCTTTGAAGCAGTACCACCAGGAACAAGGTCGTTCCCACAGATCTACCAAGGGGATAAATACATAGGTGGCTATGATGATATGGTCACACACTGGGCACTAGGAGAGCTAAGTTTATGATATGTGTTGAATGCAATAGTAATGATTATGACGTCTTCATTAATGAAGATGACGGCCTCGAAGTTGATGCCGAAGTGTTAGGAGTTGAAACCCCGTACTGCCCATTTTGTGGCAGTGATATTGATTTAGCAGAGCGTGGCGGATATGAGGCGGATGATGAATGAATCCCTGGACGTATAATGGAAGAGAATTCACTACTGATGATATTGGGGATTTTTACGGTTTTATTTATCGCATTACCAATCTATCAAATGGTCACGACTACATAGGCCGTAAGTACTTTAAGACTGTACGCAAGCTTAAACCTTTAATGGGGTTCAAAAGAAAACGTAAGGTTATTAAAGAGACTGACTGGAAAGACTACTGGGGCTCTTCAAATCGCCTCACGGCAGACATAGAAGAGTTAGGTGAAGATAAGTTCAAGCGTGAGATCATATGTCTGTGCCTAACACGTGGTGATACCAACTATATGGAAGCTAAGATACAGTTCGATGAGGAGGTTTTATTGAACCCTGAGAACTATAATGGTATCATTGCTATAAAGATTGGTATAGGTTCTGTAAAAAACTTATCTGAAAAGTATGTACAAACCAAACAAACTATGATATAATATACTATGTATAAAATAAAGGATATATAATGGTTTTAGTAGATTTTAATGGCTTAGCAATTAGTTCCATCATGGGACAGTTAAGCAATGGTGAAGAGTTAAGTGAGAATTTGGTCAAACATGTTATCCTAAACAACCTTCGTATGTACAGGAAAAAATACCCTGCAACAAAATATGACAAGTTAGTAATAGCTTGTGACAGTTACTCTTGGCGTAAGGATGTGTATCCTGAGTACAAGGCTAACCGTAAGACAACTCGTGCTAAGGACAAACATGATTGGACAATGATCTTCAATCTAATTGAATCTACCTTAGATGATATTCGTGCTAACTTCCCTTATGCAGTTATCAAGATTGATAAGGCTGAGGCTGACGATATCATTGGTGCATTAACTATCGAGAAGTCTATGCCTCTTCTTGGTGAAGATGTTGTTATTGTTTCAGCTGACAAAGACTTTATTCAACTACAAAAGTATGGTCACGTTATTCAGTGGTCCCCTATGTTTAATAAAGCGATTAAGGATGATAACCCTGTTAAGTACATCTTTGAACATATCCTTAAGGGTGATTCAAGTGATGGTGTTCCTAACGTATTGTCTCCTGATGATTGTCTTGTTAACCATGTTAGGCAAACCCCTATGACCAAAAAGAAGTTGGCAGAGTGGTGGGAGAATAGAGCTAATCTTAAAGAGGTTATGCCTACGGAAGTGTTTAGGAATTACATGCGTAACCGTGAGATGATTGACTTGGATAGAATCCCTGAACATATAACACATCAAGCGATCAATGACTATGAGGATTACGTATATCCTCCTCGTGCTAACATTCTTCCATACCTAATAGAGCATAGAATGAAAATGCTTATTGATTGTGCGGATGAATTTTGACACAGTTTAACTTTAAAGATGACAAAGAACTTAAAGAGTTTATGAAATACTTTAAGAAAGAACTGCCTAACCCTGAACACCATCCTATCAAAGCGGAGTGGTTAAGGGATTGGTGGTTCACTATGGTTAAGAAAGATGGTAAGACTGATAAGAAAGGAAACAATGTTAATACCAAAGCTTAGAGGAGAAGAGTAATGCCGTTATATACATTTAAAAGTAATAAGACTGGTGAAGAGTGGGATGGAGTTATGTCCTACACTAAACTTGATGAGTATTACAAAGAGCATGATTGCCAACAGGTACTAACTGCTACGAAAATCATATCAGAGTTTGGTGATGTTCATTCAAAAACAAGCGATGGTTTTAAAGATAGAATGAAACAGATTCATAAAGCGGCTGGTAGAAAAAGCCTAATGAATCCATAGGGAATTATATAATGTTTATACATGAACCGATTGATCTAGGTTATAAAGATCTTGTTGCTGTAACTGAAGAGAGTGGTAGGAAGTATGCCACCCCTAAAGGCAGCTATCCTTCCATTACAACAGTCCTTGGCAAGTTAAGCAAGGCCGCTATCATGGCATGGCGTGACCGTGTTGGACATGAGGAAGCAAATAAGATCTCTAGAAAGGCTGCAGGTCGTGGCACAGCGGTTCATGAGATGTGTGAAAAGTATGTTAATAATGATCCACACTATGCTAAAGGTGCAATGCCTAACATCCTGCATGACTTCAATAGGATCAAAGAGATACTAGACACACGAATTGGTGTTGTGTATGGTCAAGAGTTACCATTGTATTCAGATCACTTAGGTGTGGCTGGACGTGTTGACTGTGTGGCTGAGTTCGATGGTGTGTTAAGTATCATTGACTATAAGACTTCTAAGAAGACAAAGAAGAAGAGTTGGATCCACCAGTACTTTATGCAAGAATGCTTTTATGCTATTGCATGGGAGGAACGTACTGGACAACCTATCACTCAACTAGTAACAATTATCTCAGTGGATGATGCTCCAGCTCAGGTGTTTATAGAGCACCGTGACAATTGGGACAAGCAGCTTGTTGAAGCTATCGCTGATTACTAAGAGTCCTTATAAGGATCATTAGCCACATATATAGCCACAGCAACCCCTATAAGGTGTCTTATAATAGACACACTATTTCTGTGTTAAATAGTCACACTTGCCTCGCGATTCATGATATAATATACCTATATCAAATTGAATAAGCATATAACAAACTGATATAAGAAAAGTGAATATAGTTGTGTACTCTATGGGCCAGCTATGATATAATACCTATATACTAATGAATAAGGAAACAATATGAAAAACGTTAAATCAATGAATCAAGTTAAGACTCTAATGTTTGATCTAGATCAAGCCCAACTATCTGAACTAGTGGAGCACTTTAAAGACTGTCGCTCTATGTTAAACATGAAAGCTAAAACAGGTTTCACTGTTGGACAAAAAGTTAAGTTCGGCAAGTTGCTTGGTGTGGTCACCAAGATTAATCGTACCAAGGCAGTTTGCTTTGTTGAAAAAGACAATGCTAATTGGACCGTTCCGTTCTCTCGTATGGAGGCAGTGTAATGAGCGAGTTTGGTAAAGAGTTTGAATTTACGTCTAAGCCTAACTCTAAAGAAGTTCAAGACTTCTTAGACAATGGCGGTAAGATCACTGTACTGGCTCCTGAGTCTGCAGCTGATGCTATGGCAAAACCGAGTGGTGGCTACTTTGTTAGCACTCCTACTTTGTCTGAGCTTGTAACTGGTGACGATTCATGAGCACGATGGACTACGTCGTGATTGCATTAGTTATTTTGAATATTTTTATATGGGGATTATTATTATGAGTTGGATGAAAGCAAGCAAGCGTAAGACCACTGATCAACTAGACGGCATTCGTCTTCGTTCTGTACAACTATGGCTTGATGCCACAGGGTTCCACCCTTTCTTAGATCCGGACACAATGAAACTTCCTGATTTAGAAAAAGGTTTTGGTTGTACCTACGCTGAGTTTACTCAAGAAGCATGGGACAACATGGACAAGTACGACGAAGCAGCAGCTCGAAGGAGTGTGTATGCGACAGCTTAATGAAAAAGTAATCTTAACGGATTGCGATGGTGTTCTATTAGATTGGGAATACCATTTCTTCAAGTGGCTAAAGGCTACTGAGGGTTATGAAAAGATCCACGACTATTACGATATCTCTAAAGCTATCGGTGTTGAAAAGCATGTCGGATCAAAGTTTGTTAACAGATTTAACACATCTAAATACATGAAAACTCTGTCCCCTTTACGTGATTCTATTAAGTATGTACGTAAATTGTATGAAGAGCATGGCTATCTATTCCATGTAATCACTTCGCAGACTAACGACCATCTTGCCCAAGATTATCGTAAAGAGAATTTAAAAAATGTGTTCGGTGATGTTTTTGATGGCTTCACTATACTTGGTACGGGTGAAGACAAGACCGACGCACTTAAAGAGTGGGAAGGTACCGAATGCTGGTGGATTGAAGATAAGGCAGCGAACATTCAGATGGGTAACCTAGTGGGTTTAAGAGGAATTCTTATTAACCATGCTTGGAATAAAACCACCAACTATGAATGTGATCGTGTCACCAAGTGGAAAGAAATTTATGAAATAATTACAGGAGAAATGTAATGAACAACAAAACGACAGGTCGATTAATGACAGTGGCATCAGCCGCACTCACATTCATGCTTGTATACGCAGTATCATCTCATGGTGATTACTCACTGTCTGAAGCATTGTTATTGGCAGCAGGTGTTGTAGCACTAAATGTCACAGCAATGATTGATGGACACTATAGTGGTATCGCGATTGCTATTAAGGCATTCCGCCCTGAGGAAGAACTATGAGCAGATTAACTAAGAACAGTGCAGAAGAAATCTCTCACTTAAGATCTAAGTCACGATTTTATGTGGCAGGTTGGACAGCAAATAACATGTGTGAGAATCCTCAGGATTTACCTGCGTCATGTATAGGCAATACCGATGCAGAAAATCAATACGAAGATTATCTATCAGGCTATGGTGATTCGTACGCTAACAACGAAAGTGTTGCTACGCGGTACAAAGACAACCTAGCATTTATAAGTAAAATGAATGAAGCGACAAATGGCGCTTTTGTATAAATAAAATTGTTGGAATGTGTGGTGAATAATAGAGGTATCGTATGGCATTGTTAGAAGACATTGTGTCGTTCTGTAAGAAGGAGTTAGATATTCCTGAAGAGATCCTAGTATCTATATCAGTAGAAGATCTAAGAGAGGACAGCGTTAAAGGTTGGACAATTGATTCAGCTGAAGACGATGAATACGATATCGAGATTGATTGTAACTTAAGTATTAAGGAGGTTATAATAACGATGTGCCATGAAATGGTCCACGTCCAGCAATTACACGAGAATCGCGAGCTTGATGAAAATGAGGCTTACGAGATGGAAGAGATACTATATAGAAAGTATATAAGTATCTCGGAGTAGTTAAATTATCACCTACTTTAAAAAAGATATAATTTTTTATTTAACTAAAAGGAAAAACATGTTTAAGAAACTATTAGTCGTAACGGCGGCTATGGCAGTATCGGCTTCAGCATTTGCTGATATTAATATCTCAGGTTTATACGAAGGAACACTGGATTCTCATGGTGCGTATACTCAAGATATAACAACTACTATGGTAGGAACTTCTGGTAATTCAACGGTAACGATGATTCTAGATAAAGACTTCACAGTAGATGACTTATATGTAACAACAACAAGTGGTCCTTTAACGTTTACGTTAGGTGACAAATCTGGTGATGATCCAGATCAAATTGTTCTAGGTGTTACAATGCAAGCCGGTGGACTAAAACTTGGTTTAAATCAAGTGTCAGGTGGAGCAACTAGTGCCGATGTATCTGGTGTGATTGGTGGCGTTTCGCTAGCAATGACCGACGTGACGTCAAGTACTAGAGAGACAACAGCATCATATACTTTAGGCGGTCTAAAAACTGTTGTAGTGTATAATAAGGTTGCTGCTGGATCTAATATCGATACAACGTTATCGACCACCATCGCTGGTTTAACACTAAGCGCTAATCACGATAGAGACTCGGATGGAACTTCAGCAAGTGAAGGTTCTGTATCTAAAGATCTTGTGGGGTTAGGCGTTGTTAAATTAACCATGGGTACTGATAATACCAAAGAAGTTAGTTTAACACGTGGAATCTGGACTGCAGAATGGGCTCAAACTGGTAGCACCGCAGGTGTTGCTAGTCTTAAGGCTAGTCTAAAGTTCTAAACTTATAGGGGGTCTTCGGATCCCCTATTTTTATATTGGAGTTTATCATGAATAACAGAAGACTATTGAGTGAACACTACAAGCCAGATGGCAGTTGTGCACAGATCTTTCGAGTTACTAACGGAGATCAAGGTTTCTACTCAATCACATTTTCAGACCCTCAAGGTTACAGTCTCGCACAAGAAGATTATCCCCACAAAGCTTTAGGCTATGTTGAGGATGCAGCAGAGAACTGGGCATTGGGCATTAAACTATTACTAGGTTAACCCTATGGCAGAATTCGATTTTGGCTTTACACTCGTTGATGAATCAGACTTAGATGTCTCACAAGAGTTAGTAACAGCCACAGCATCCAGTGCAACAACACAGGATAAGTTAGACAAGTTATATAACGCAATCATACCACTACTTAACAACCTCAAGTCCAACCCTGAACGGGAATATATTAAATGGCCTAACAGAGTTGACAAGGTAGAAGCATTTGAAACACACATATTGAAAATATATAAAGGATAAGTGTGTACAATCACCGCATACTATGTTATAATAGTACATATAAATTACATTATGAGAGGATACTATGGAAGACATTAATAAGAAATCATTTTCAGGTTTAGTTGAGACCTTCGTACGAACCCATAAAGACACTAACTATATGGATGCTATTATTACTGTGTGTGAGAGTAATGAGATTGACCTGAGGGACAGCAAGAAGCTGATCTCAAAAGAGATCATAGAGCACGTTGAGTTCGAAGCAAAGAAACTTAATTTGTTAGTAGGTGGTAATCCTACATACATGTTGCCGATATGAGGATGACTGGATATGAGGCATTTCAATTTCACAATGCAGTTAATTTGCATTTCAACGGAGCTTACGATTGTTTTAAGTATAATTTTAAAACAAATGTGAGTGAGAAGACTTACTGGAAACGGCCTGATAAATTCCAGCTGTCTAAGATAGGTAAACGATTTAAAACCCGTGATGATATCACCATGTACTTTGCCGCACATCAAGTTGCTGGTAACAAGTATAGTAGTGATATGATTAGAGACGAAGACACATACACAGCCTTTATAAAGAAGATAGATAGTATGTCTTATGTGTTTCGTAATGAGTTAGAAGAGATTTCGGATGTAAAGTTTGACGAACTCTTGAGCGTAGAAGATACGTATCCAAGAATAGTCCAGCTTCATCTTGAGGGAGTGGTGTCTTTCGAGACACTATGCATAGTAAACCGCTTGACTGGGTTTATTACAAGGGCGAACAAAGAGGTTACAGATACTATATTGTGGCCAGACTTGTTCAAAAAGATATCTAAGTTTCAATCGTTCCTTAAGGTTGATGACAATAAAATGAAAAATATTGTTTTAGATATTTTCAAATAAGGTGTGTACAAGTATCAAAACTATGATATAATGTACACAAGATACAAAGTAAATATAAATTTATACTAATTCTTAATGGAGAATAAAATATGTCTTTTGCAGACTTAAAAGCTAAAGCTAGTGACATGAGTTCATTGGTAGGTGCAGCTTCAAGCACTAACGAAAAGAAATCATTCGGCGATGACCGCATGTGGAAACCAACGGTGGACAAAGCAGGTAACGGCTATGCTGTTATTCGTTTCCTACCAACAGTCGAAGGTGATGACTTACCTTGGGCTAAGTATTGGGATCACTTCTTCCAAGGTCCAACAGGACAATGGTATGTAGAGAAATCTCTTACTACAATCAACAAGGATGACCCTGTCTCTGAGATGAATTCAAAGCTATGGAATACTGGCATTGAAGCAGATAAAGATACAGCTCGTCGTCGCAAGCGTCGTTTACATTATGTGTCAAACATCTATGTAGTATCAGACCCTGAGAATCGTGAGAACGAAGGTAAGGTAATGTTATATACATACGGTGCGAAGATCTTTGAGAAGATCACAGATGCGATGCAACCAAAGTATCAAGATGAATCACCTATGAATCCGTTCGATTTATGGAAAGGTGCTAACTTTAAGATGAAGATCTCTCAAGTGGCGGGTTTCCGTAACTATGATCGTTCAGCTTTTGGTGCAGCAGAAGTGTTGAACACAGATGATTCAGTAATGGAACGTGCGTATGACCAGGAATATTCTCTTAAAGAGTTCACTGATGTAGATACCTTTAAATCATATAGTGAACTTAATCTTAAGTTGACTCGTGTGTTAGGTGAGGAATTGGTTACTCGTGGTGATGTGGCTCAAGAGGAAGAGTCTTATGAACAATCTGCTGTTCAAATTACTCGCGAAGAGCCTTCGTTCGCCGCAAGCTCTACCCCCATCCCATCACCAACACCAGTTGCTGCTGATGATACGATGAGTTACTTTGCTAAGTTAGCGGCTGAAGCCTAAGACTTAATTGAAGTGAAAAGAAAGCCCTCTTAGTGAGGGCTTTTTATTACCTGGCGAAAGCTTCTCTAAGATAATTACCATATCCACCAGCTTCATAATTAATGACTTGTATATGGGTTATATTATCGCCAGGTTTATATTGAGCTTGCGCCCTTTCTATTGATGTTTGTTTTGCTATAGCGGCAAGTAATATTTTTTGCTCTGCATCAAATTTATATTGCTGCTGCAAATCAGGGCTATCATTAAATAGTGCTTGTTGTTGGGCTATATACCTCTTTTTGTTTCTAGGATGAGTCCATGGAGCTTCAGTAACTGGATTTGTATACTTGTACTTTTCTTTTAACATTTCCCCATACGATTTTTGAACTCTCTTTTGATTCAAACTAGTGGCATCAAAATCTTCGTATTCAATACCGAATGCATCCCGCATCCATTTAGGCATAAGACCTTTCATCCACTGAGATAACCGGTTTTCTAACTCACTAACCCAATCCCATACACCCGCACGATAATCTGCATCAGTAAACAATTTACCTACAAATCCAACGATCTTAGATATTAAGTGGAAAGGCGCTGCGACAATATCACTAATCAAATCCATGAAGCTAAACTCTTTTATTGCATTAAGAGCTTTTTTACCCATGCCATCACCTAAAATCTTTCCATTTTCATCTGTCTTTAAACCAAGACCCTTAGTGATTAACCATACAGCACCGTTCTTAACTAAGTCAGCCAAACCACCAAAGATGTAACCTAACACGCCACCAGTTCCTTCACCTAATATAGTATACCACGTAGAGCTTTCCTTCTCAGCCTCTTCACTACCCTTTTTAAATCCTTCAAAGATAGAGAACAACAAAGTAACTGGCCATAGTAACTTACCAATAAGTTTAACACCTGGGAATTTCATTAGAGTTCCACCAAGAGATTTTAAACCTGATGTAACCATTTTACCAGAGGTTCCTAATGTCCATGCAGTGATAGCAGAACCAATCCTTATTAATGGCGACAGTATACTACCGATCTTGCCAGTAAGTGTTTTAAAGAATCCTGATCCAAATCCACCAGCCATACCAGGCTTAATAGATCCAGGTGATCCTTTAAAAGTATTGCCAAGCTTCTTACCATCCACACCTAAACCAACCGCCCTATAAGCTTTAGCTTTAAGTGCCGCTAATTGATTACCTATGATAGTTTGGAGGCCAGCAATATTAAGAATTGTTCCAGCTTTAAAGTTCTTTACCTTCTCAATAGGTTTGCCATGCTTGTCATAACCAAACCATTTGAGTACCTTGGTTTTAAACTCTGTTGCTAATACCCCAAGTTCACCGAAGCTACCTGCCCATTTGCCTACAACCTTAAGACCCTTAAGGGCTTTGGTATGCCATAGATGCATTCCTTCATATGCAGCAAGTGTTGCAACCGCTGTAGCAAGGAACACGGTCCATTTAGCTTTATCCCACATGTCTGCAAGAAAACCTTCATCCTTCTCTTTCTTCAGATAACTGCTAGTAGCACGACCAGCCACCACTAATGGGCTAGGTGGTCTTTCACGTTTGTCTTCAGCTTTATCACGTTGATCTTGTGCTCTCCAGGCCTTAGCCATATCATTAGAGTTCTCAAGATAATTTGCAATTCTTTCTGATGACTTTAGAATAGCTCTTTGAACAGGACCTTTAGGAGTATCCTTTCTAGAATCAGTTGTTAACGCTCCAGCCTGGCCAGCCAAAAACCTTCGTTGAAAGTCTGTGGCACCATCGATAGCAGCACCCTGCATGCCGATAGACTCGTCAGAATTTACTGCTAGTTTTTCAGCCCGTTTGGCTTCTTCAGATTCCCTGAGTCTGTCACGCGTACTTAGTTGATTCTGCTTTCTTAACAGACCTACTACTTCTTGCAGTAATCCTTCTTGAGTTTTATTAGCCATTAGCTTGTTCCTGTCTTCGGTTTTCTTCTTCTATATGTTCATGTAAAAGGGCTAGGTATATTTCCCTCTCCCATGGTAGCATATTATCTAAATCACTCAATGAATAATTATGATGCTGCATCATTGCAAAATTCATTTTTAAATGATTAGCAATGCTGTCATGAGAAAGGCCTATGTAAAAAAATCAGCTAAGCCCTTTAACTCCCGTGTATTCTCGTGCCCGCACGATGTACAATTGTATTTCATAGTATAACTTAATGCCGGTGCTGCTTCCATAAATTTAATGATCTCGGCAAATTGATCAGTATTTAAACTTTCAACAAATGACACAAGTTCTTTATGAGTAACATCTTTAGCGGCAAATATATCTTCACCACTATAAACCGTTTCAATGGATTTAGCAACAGAATTAATAACAGTATCTGTTTGCGTAGTCCTTTGAGCTTTAGTCAATTTATCATTCATAGACATCCAGCGCAAATCAATACTAATATCAGCATTGAGCTTAATATGGTTGTTAGCCTTCTCTTCTAAATTGCTTACGCTTACTAAACCTAAATCAATCTTCTGTTCGGTTGTAGCATCACAATCCTCGCTGTCACATTTCATATTTAATCTAATGCCTTCACCTACAGACTTACTCCGCAAGTTAATAAACATAAACTCGATATCAAATGTAGTCAACTTATTAATGTCGATTGGCGACTCTATACAAGCTTTAATAATATCTGTAACAGATCTTTCAATAGCTATATCATCTTGCGACTCTAATGCTATTAATAAAATCTTCTCTTCTTTGACCACGTATGGTCTATATGTAATACTCTCGCCCGTAGAAGGCACAATCATATCATACTTTGGGGTTGCAATTAGTGGCAACATATCAACTTCTCTCCATTATTTTATAAAAAATTCTTAATCGTACTAAACGTATCCTTACCGATGGATGTTATATGACTCAACACATCTGTGAAGCCATCTACTAAACCAACGTTCCTAAAATTATCGTATTCCCATGTGATGGAAATTTCCATTAAACCATCTGAACCATTACCTAACTCAACTGCACCAACCTGTATAGGGTACGCATTTTCTAATTTAATTGAGTATCCTGGGATAATATCATTACCTTGTGATAATTGCTGTATAGTCACATCACTAGAATAATCACTTTTATAGAAAGTCTTATAATGTTCGTGTGATGTATCTATAATCATCTCTTGCCACATGTCAAAATACTTCTTAATATAATAATCATTAGTTAATAAGAATGTCATAGTGACTTCATCAGTCGCAGCTGAATACGGTTTCTTTGTGTTGTGATGGTTATGTGTAGCTTCGGTGGTCATGATTCTCTTGCCAGGAAAACTACAAGACTGACATAACAAAAACATATCCCTAGGATCTTGTATAAAGTCTCCAATGTTAACGCCATCGCCCGATATTAAATTGCTCAATAATGTGGATGGATTAAAATTTAGTAGGCTATTCATCCCTTTGGAAGGATGGGAAACGTACACGCCGAATCTGTTTCCTCGTGCTACGCCACCACGACGGTTGATCGTTGACTTCATTGTATCGATGCTTACTGGTAATGACATTAGTATTTAGTCCTCGAATCAGCCCAAACAGCGCCTTCACCAGCTTTCTTGAATGAGGATGTTTGTAAAAATATTGCGATGTTCCATTCAGCAGCATTAACCTTCATTATATTTGAGGTTACACCCTTAGTGAGATAGTGCTTGAAACACGGTTTAAAGTATTTATAGTTCTTTGTTGCTTTTAATAATTGGTACGTAATCTTAAATCTAGTTGTTGCATTAAACTTCTGATTGTTTGTTATGTCATTTAACTTGTCAAGAAATATTGCACGAACTTTGGGTGGCAAATAGTGTAAGTTAATACCATAGAAACCATCCTTGGCAGGACCAACAACAATAGTTAAAGGGAATGTATCATAGAATGGTAAGGTTGATTTGCCCTTAGGATCATATGTGTACATCACCATGTCACCTGAGTGAGCACCTTTCTGTGATCTTAGTCTATCATCGTTAAGAATAGATGCACCCTGTTTTCCAAGTGCCTTTACTTTCTTTTGAAACCATTCGTCGGCTTCTTTAGTACGGGTCGTTATACCCTTACGGAAAGCTTCTGATTCTAATTTATCAAATAGACTAGCCACTAAATATTCCTATTACGTTTATTCATAACTGTATTTATACCTTTTTCTTTCGCTTACCTAGAGTTTTCCATATTCTCTTTCCGGTCTTAGTCTTCTTCAACTTGAATCCAACGGTCATAGTTCGTATGCCCATTGCCTCTAACTCGTGCTCGGTCCATATTTGAAACTCATAACCTCTAGCTTCACAATACTTCCTAGCATAATCCCACTTAGAAGTATTCTTCATGAACGTTAATGCTTCATTAAGATGCTTACGTTTAGGGGGTTGAGTCTGGGCATGAGGTTTTATCTCAACCACCAGCGTTCGACCAGTCTTGGTACGTATCGTGAGATCGATAAAGTACCTGTGAGGCTTACGGTCTGTCGAGCATATGTATGGTACAACAGTCTCCTCACTTTGCCACCACTTGACCCATGACGCGTCATCTAAATATCGAAATGCATTCCTTTCCCAAAGAGATCTATAATGTATCTTATCAACATCGCCATTATATTTCTCAGGATGCTTCGGCTTCCACTTACCTGAATATGTTTTTTTCATACAAGTATTTATATAAACCGTATAAATAAGTATTATACACGTAAAGGAACAAAATATGTCTATGAACGACGCGCAACGAATGCAGCAAATAGGTGGAGTTAATATTAAATCTACAGGCTCAACGCCAACTCAACATTGGAAATACCCAGACACTGTAGGCAACGACACTAATGATGATACTGTAAATTTTAATAGTCATTCAACTAGTGAGTATGCAATTAGACGTATGGGTAGACTATCCACTGCATCTAATGAACCATTCGTGCTGTTTGAGTTCATGAAGGTAGATGAAAAGTTTCAACAAACTGAACATAAATTACAAAATACTTTAAGCCTTGCTATTGATACTGCCCAAGCAAAGGCCGAATACCTAGGATCAGGTAAAGCTTTACAATCCGTGCACCAAATGGCATCGGGGGATGAATTAAAAACCATGGCCAGTAGTGCTGCATCGACTGGGGCTCAAAAAGCTAAAGAGATGTTAGTATCATTAACAACGCCGGTAAAGAGAAATTATAGTGGCTCAATAGCAATGTATATGCCGACAGATATTTCTATAAACGACACCATGATATATAATGAAGATACTAGACAGTTTGCAGCTGGAGCAAATGAATTATTGACAGGAGGTGGTAATGCTTTTAACAATAAAGCAGTAGCAGCTTCTAAGCAAGCTGTCACTTTAGGATCGGCTGCACTTGGTAAAGGAATTGGTAAAGGTATAGTAGGTGCTTTGGTTGGTTACGGTTTAGGCGATATTGTTTCTGCTGAGATGCAAAGATCTACTGGAGCGCTTTTAAACCCTAATGAATTCATTGCATACCAATCAACTGCATTAAGAAGCTTTTCATTCAATTGGACAATATTGCCGGATTCTGAGTCAGAATCAAATCAAGCAGCAGGCCTTGTTAAATTATTTAGATCCTCTGCTCATGCTAAAAGAAATAATCCAATAACAATAACAGTTCCAGATCACGTTGTTACATCATTCCATGGAGCTAAGGATATGATTCAATTGCCGCCGTGTGTCATTGAATCAGTTAACGTTACATACAACCCAAATGTATCTTCATTCTTTAAAAAAAATAATTCTCCAGTAGAAATTGTATTGGCTATAACACTTAAAGAAATGGTTCCATTGTATGTAGATGACATAGAGGCGGGATACTAATATGTATTTTAAAAATATAACAAACGTGGCGATAGATGTAGATGGATCTGGTAACCTAGATTTAATGAAAAATCTAACTGCCAAATCTCAAATATCTGATTCATTAATTAATAACACTGGATTTTATCAAACAGTAGAAATTCAAGACGGTGAAAGGCCAGATCATTTAAGTCAACGGCTGTATGGTTCACCTCAATACCATTGGACATTCTTATTGCTTAACCCTCAAATTAAAAACATTTGGGATGATTGGCCTATGAAGCATGGGCAATTGGTTGAGTATTGTGTAAACAAATACCAGTACCTTGCCGCTGATATATCACCTACCGCTGATAATAACTTAAACAATAAATTTCTTTTAGGTGAGACTGTTGCTGGTTCTATATCAGGTGCTACTGGTATTATTAAAGAGATCCATCTTAATTTAGGGTATATTGTATTGCAGAGAACCACCGGCAAATTTGCTGTGTCGGGTGAGACTATAACTGGTATCAATTCTGAAGATTCAGCTGCATGTAATTTTATTAAGTCGCAGGCTTATGCACCACATCACCACGTAGATGATTCAACTGGAGATTGGGTACCTCGCCGCACTGCAGGAACAACTGCATATAGCTTGCTTGATTATGAAGCAGCGATCACTGAACAGAACAGAAATATTAAAGTTATAAAGAATGAACACATTAAGAATGTAGCAAGAGAGTTTATAAAAGCGATGAACAAGTAATGCTTAATTTAGATAATATAAAGATTGAAATCCGTGAAATAGATATTAGTAAAATGGTTACTGGTGTAACTATATACGAAAGTGTATTCGGAATGCTAAAAGGTGCAATATCAATAAAAGATGGTATTAACTTCTTTGATAACTTTATAGGCACTGAGTTGGCTGATGTTAGTTTTACCTTTGAATATCTAGGTAATACATACGGATGCGGGTTTTATATGGATGGCATTTCCAATATGAAAATTGCTAAGCAACAGAAAAATTATATTATCCATTTAAAATCCATATATACTCCTGTTTTTGCTGAAACTATAAACAACACATTCACTGGAAGATCAGATCAAATAATTAATAAAATATTTACAGATATTAGTGCTGAAGAAAGTGTCTTACATATTGACACTATAACTGACACTAAAGGTAGATACATTGCACCAAATATTGCTGCGAGAGAATCTTTATACACTCTTGTAAATAACGCTTATGATATTAAAAAAACTGGAATGTTTTTATATCAAAGATTTTTTGATAACAATGCATGTAGATTAACTTCGCTTGGTGATATGTTAGAAAGTTCTTTTGTTGATGAGAACAACCAGCCAGTGAGTATTAAGCAAGCCGTTATAAATCAGGCTACGATGGGAGCACGGGCTACCTTAGGTACTGCTGACAAGTATGAATTGAAAGAATACAATATGGATTTCATACAGAAATTAGAAGACGGTGTATGGGGTGAAGCGGTTAACACAATTAACTTAGATGAGACTACGCGTAAAGCCAACATCACTAAAGAAGCTACGTCGATTCCCAAAACTAAATTCAAACTTAGTGATAAATTGTATACAAATAATGTGAAGAGTATATTCTCTTCTCGTGGTGATGTTGCTGTTAGTAGTATACAGAATCATAAGTTTCGGGTATTCAACACAATCATGGAAGTAAACCAGATGGTGGCATTACCAAATCTAGGTGCTGGAATGTGTATTAACGTTTCATTAGGGGGTGGTAATCAATCATCTAGTAAACAAGATGGAAAATACTTAGTCAAACATATACAACACAATTTTACAATAGATGGTGGAGATTATATGTACACTCAAGATTTAGGATTAGCTCGTGAATGATATAAAATTTGGATTAGTAAAAGATATTAATGACCCGGAGAAACTTGGTAGGGCTAAGGTGAATGTGTATGGTATACACGATAACATCGAAACTAAAGACCTTGCATGGAATATGGTTCTTATGCCATCAACTAATCCAGCTAAAGGTGGAGTAGGTTCATCAACAAATCTACTGGTTGGTACATTGGTTGCTGGTATATTTTTAGATAATTCCATGCAAGAATTTTTGGTGATGGGAACTTTACCAACAAAGACTGACGGCGTACAAGATAATAATGTAAGAGTAAGAGAAGAAGCTGATCCTAATGCAGGTGAACCTAAAGGAACATACGAGCCAGAAGTAAGTACATACTCCCCTAAGTATCCATATAATAATGTTATGGAAACTGAGAGTGGTCATGTAAAAGAATACGATGATACTCCTGGCAACGAACGCATAACAGAGAGACATAAGAGTGGTACTCAATACGAAGTATCACCAAATGGTTCAAGAGTTGAAAGAATTGTACGTGACAACTATAGATTAGTTGTAGGTCATGACACATTAGAAGTATATGGCAATGTGAGAATTATTGTTAGCGGTCATGTAGATGTTGCTGTGGCTGGTAACCTTACTGCTTCGGTTAGTGGTAATATAAGTGCTGACTCTATGGGAGACATAACACTTAAAGCTACTGAGGCCGGTAAGAAGATTACATTGAATGGCAACGTTGATGTGACTAAGGTATTAAGAACTAATACTGATGGTGCTGCTATTAATGTTAATACACATGTACACACCCAACCAGATACTACTGCTGATGCTACATCACAAAGTGATGTATCGGTTCCAGTTCCCGAATAACGAGGTATAAATAGATATATGGCAACTATAGCAAGAGAAGCAACGTACAAAGATTTAGATTTTACTTTTAAGCAAAATCCTAATACCAATGACGTCGGAATAAAGAAGAACAATGCAGCGGTAATTCAAAGTTGCCTTAATATCTTACGAACAAATAATGGTGAACGCCCATTTAATTATGACTTTGGTGCAAACCTAAGATCATATTTATTTGAGAACATGAATCATATAACAGCAGCAAATATGTCTACCTCTATTAATACTGCTTTAAAGAATTATGAACCACGGATAGAAGTACTCAACACTAATATACAGACAATGCATGATAGCAATGAGGTATTTATAACAGTAACCGGTAGGGTCAAATCAACTAATGAAATAATTGATATTACTACCACAATAGAGAGACTACGATAATGGCAATCGAACGCAGAATTTCAGCAAGTGAATTAGACTTTGACCAGATTAAATCAAATTTAGTTAGCTATATGAAGGCGACAGATACAACCTTCAATGATTATAACTATGATGGATCTGCAATGTCAACCATTATTGATGTGCTGGCATACATAACCCACATCAACTCAATGAATGCAAACTTTGCTTTGAACGAGACCTTCCTTGACACAGCACAGCTCAGGTCTTCAGTAGTATCCCATGCCAAACTATTAGGATACACCCCACGTTCTATTGCACCTTCAGTTGCTTTTGTAAACATGGCCATGAATTACGATACCACAGCAACACCTTTGTGGAATCATGATGCATCTAATAACCCAATGCCTTTGAGTCTACCAAGAGGAACCAAGTTCTCTACGACTATTGACGGCATCACATACCCGATGTTTTCAAGTGTAACAGATACGATTGCATTTAATCCATCCACTGGTTGGAACTTCTCTAATGTTTCACTTGAGCAAGGTATACTAACAAATATAACATATACTTACCAAAACAATGTGTATGAGCAATATATAATTCCACAGGCAAATGTAAACACTAAATCGATTAGAGTTACTGTTACCGATTCAGCGGTTACTTCTGCTTCTAAAGTTTATACATTAAACAGTAACATTGTTAACTTGACTGGAGCGAGTGAAGTCTTCTTCTTAGAGGAAGGACGAGATGGTTATTACGAAGTTAAGTTTGGTGATAACATCATCGGTAAGAGACCTGGCAATGGTAACACTGTTAAGATTGAGTACTCTACAATTCCATCTGGAACAAATGTAGATGGTGCCACCGTGTTCACCATGACAGATTCATTGAATGGTAACACTGATGAAACAGTAACCCTTGTCACTAAAGCTACTGGTGGTGCTGCAAGAGAGACTAAAGAGGCCATCAAGTTCAATGCTCCTCTTGCTTATGTATCTCAGAACAGAGCAGTAACACCTGATGATTATAAAACCATCCTTAAGAATGAGTTTGCTGATATTCAAGCTGTTGCGGTATGGGGTGGTGAAGATCACGATGTACCAGACTATGGCAAGGTGTATATAAGTATTAAACCTTTATCAGCCGAAGTACTTACTACTGCCCAAAAAGAAACAATTAAAACAAATATTCTTAAACCTAAAAACGTTGTATCTATTACACCAGTTCTTGTTGATCCTGAATATACGTACATTGATCTTGAGGTTTTCTTTAAGTATAACCCTAACCTCGCTACAGTAACAGCAAGTGGTTTGGTTGCTTCAGTGAGGAATACTATTGTGGCATATGATACTGCAACATTGAAAACCTTCGGCGGTGTATTTAGAGCATCTAACGTTGTTAGAAAGATCGATGATACTAACATTGCCATTCTATCTAACATCACTCGTGTTAAAATGACTAAGAAGATTGTGCCCAAGCTTGGAATAGATACTAAATACGAACTTAAGTTTAACCAAGCATTAACTGATTTGGATGCAACCACAAAATCTACTGGCTCTTATGTAACATCAACTGTGTTTACATACAGTGGTGTACGGTGTGTGTTGAAAGATTTCTATGATGCTTCAAGTGATACTCGAATTGTTCAGATCGTTGATACCACAGGATTGGTATACAACACAAACGTTGGTAATGTTAATGAGGAAACTGGAGCGGTCACACTAGATAGCTTTACTCCTACTGCATTACCTACTGGATTATCTACAATTAACGTTACGGTTAAACCTGCATCTACTGACGTAGCACCTAAGAGAAATGTGCTACTAACTATCAATACTTCAACAGCTCAAATAACTGGTGAGGTGGATACTATGGCAACTGGCGGCACAACCGCTGGTATCGATTATACAACGGTGAGCAGCTAATGTCAGCAACTTTAGGTAAGTACAATATATCGTCATACGTTAATGACTTAATACCGGAACACGTAGCTTCTACGTATCCGGATCTTGTTGAGTTTATTAAGGTATATGCCCTCTATTTAGAACGATCAAACAACTCTGGGTTTTATTTAAACTCACTTGATATTCAAAGGGATATTGATCAGGTAGAAGAGAGTTTACTTACCGAGTTGCAGAATGAAATTGGTATAGCCGTACCACGAGATTTTGCCACCGACCCACGTAACTTCTATAAGCACTTAATTGAGTTCTATAGAAGTAGGGGTACACCTGAATCTATCACATCATTCTTTAGAATGATTTATGACGATGAGGTTGAGACATACTTTCCATATACAGATCTATTAAATCCATCGGATGGTGATTGGACTGATCAATCGGCTGATATTAAAATCAACCAATCTAAGTATACACCTTGGAACATAATTACAATAGCTGCCACTGCCGCTGGCTCCTTTGTTGTAGGACTTAAATATAAAATAACAGTATTAACTGGCACTAGCCAAGCAAGATGGAATACAGCCGCTGGAACAAGTGGTGTTACCTATGTGGTAGGTGATACATTTACCGCAGCAACCACAGGATTAGGAACAGGTACAGCATCATCAAACTTAGTTGCTGGCCTAAGTGATGAGTTGGTTGCTGTATTCTTTGATGATGATGTTGTCTTTGTCAATGATGTACATCAGGTTTCAGGTACAGATTACACTGAAGCAGTATATTCAGACACAACAACAAAGTACAAGTTAACATTCACCAATCCATTATCGAATGGTGATGTGGTTAAAACGTATCCTGCTGGATTGTTTACTACAGCGAATGGTTTCTTGTCTGATAAGAAGTACATACAAGACTCACACTATTGGCAAAAGTTTTCATACGTTCTTAAGACTGGATCAAACGTATCTAAATGGAAGAATGCATTTACCAGATTAGTTCACCCCGCAGGATTTATATTCTTCGGTGAGATCTTAATCTTTATTAAGTTATTAACTTCACGTAATACTACCTTACAACCTGGTTGGTTGATCCCTGCTGGATTATTTAATATAAACCTGCCGCAGAAGCAGATTGGTCCAGTTACATTCAATGATATTGGAAGTTATGTAGAAAAGACTTGGTCAATACCAGCGACTGGATCAAGCGCTGACACTGATGGTAAGTGGGATGTTGGCATGTGGGACCACTGGGAGAATAATAAATTCAATTGGTGGGGCGGTAACGGCGCATTTGGTCATTATACTATTCAGGATGGTATAAATAACAACATAGGAATACAATTAGGTACGATCCCGATCGTAATATCATAATAACGGAGACAATATGTCAGCAATTATAACCAGTAAATTTAGATTAGATACTACGAACAAATTCGTAACTAGTCTTTCAGAAAACCAATTTTATATGGCGTTGGGAAGACCAAATGCCTGGGCAGATGACACTACTCCAGATATTCCATATGAGAATGATAATACTAACAACACTTTATGGCAAAACATGTTTGCTATGAAGAAGATCGATGCCACGGATATTGTGCACAGTTCACCAAGAAACCTATGGGTATCTGGTACAACATACGCAGAGTATGATGACCGAGACACAAACCTTGAAAGCAAAAAGTATTTTGTTATCTCAGATAATAACAACGTATATATGTGTCTCAAAGCTGGTGGCGGAACAAGTTCAACTAACCCAGACATCATTGGTGTACAAACCTCTGGCGTTCACGTTACTGGTTCTGATGGTTACATATGGAAATATATGTTTACTGTTCCCACGGTTGATGTATCGAAGTTCTTAACATCTTCTTTCATGCCAGTTAGACGGATTAAAGTAGTCCCTGTTGCAGGTTCTGACACAGCTCTAACAAACCAATGGAGTGTACAGAGCAATGCAGTTGATGGTGCGATCTACAATATGAAGGTCACAACTGCTGGTGTTGGTTATACATCTGTCCCTACATTGACTGTCGTCGGTGATGGTTCTGTATTAGCCACAGCTACAGCGGTACTTTCTGGTGGCACAACGGGTGTTATCACTGGTGTTAATATGGTTGCGGTTGGTGCGGGTTACACTCATGCTACTGTTACTATAAGCACAAGCGGATCATCTACCACTGGCGCAGTAAGGCCTGTTATTGGTCCTCAAGGTGGTTTTGGTTATGACTCCACTAACGATCTTCGGTCTCACTATGTGACTATTAACAAAGCATTTACAGGTGATGAGTCAGCTACCATCCCTGATTCTAATGACTTTAGACAAATATCACTTATTAAGAATCCAATTGAGTTAGCTAACCAAGCAGTCAACCACGGATCATTTGTTGTAGGTAACTTCTACAAAGTATTAACGTTAGGTAATACAACATCACCTAACAACGTTGCCGCTGGTATGAAAACTGAAAGTATTGGTGAAATATTTAAAGCTCTTACGGTAGGAACTGGTGGTGCTGGTATGGGTACTGCTGCTCAGGTTGCAGAAGCTAACGCATATAATACATGTAAAAGTCTTACGGTCACTACCGGTAATACATTCCCTGTAGATCAATTGATCGAGGGTACTATAACTGGCGCTAAGGCTTATGTTGTAGAATATCTGGCGGCAGGTACTTTATACTATATGCAAAATGAAACCACTGGATTTACTGATTTTACCGCCTCTGACTTTATTCGTGAGAGTGGTACTTCTATATCAGGTGAAGATTGCTCAGCAGTTATAGCCCCTCTAATTAATCATGATTCAGGTGATATCATGTTCATTGAGAATAAGACAGCAACAAGTAGAAACACAGATCAAGTTGAAACAGTAAGATTAGTAATCGCATTTTAATAGGAAACAAGCATGGCAATTTCATTTAACGTAGAACCATATTGGGATGACTTCGAAACCGCTGGAGCGGATGGACTAAGCCCCAAAGAAAAATATCAAAGAATATTATTCAGGCCCGGTAAGGCGGTTCAGGCACGAGAGTTAACTCAACTACAAACCACTCTACAACATCAAGTATCTTCTTTGGGAGATCACACGTTTAAAGATGGTTCAGTTGTTGTTCCTGGTGCAGTACACTTACACAATAAAATTGACTATGTGAAACTGTCTGCTGCTTTGACCGGCGTTGCTAATTCAACAGTCGCAGAATTGGTTGGTACTGAATTTAGTGATGGCACTAACACCGCAAAGGTTATTCATGCCGAACTGGCCACTGGTACTGATGCTATTACAGTTTGGGTGCAATATACATCTGGCACAGTCTTTGCAAATAGTGCTTCACTAACAGCAACTGGTAAGACAGCCACAGTATCTGCTTCTTCTGCAACGGGCTTCGGTTCGATTGTATCAATCGAAGACGGTATCTACTATATCAAGAAACATATGGTTGTGGCAAAAGCTAAGACCATCGTGTTATCTAAATACACACATAATGTATCATTTGATATTGGTTTGCTTGTTACAGAAAAACTAGTTGCTTCAGGTTCTGATGCATCATTAACTGATAACGCAACGGGTACTCCTAACGAATCAGCTCCAGGTGCACATCGTTATTCTATTACAGCCGTGCTAAGTACTCAAGCAGTTAATGCTACGTCAGGTAACTTTGTTCTTATCGCTCGACTAGAAAGTGGTGCTATCACTAAGAATGCTCGTACAGCCGACTACAATCATTTAGCTGATGAGTTAGCTCGTAGAACATTCGATGAATCTGGTAACTACTATGTTAACCCATTCAAAGCGTTGGTTAAAGATCACGTGGCTCCAAGCCCTGATGCAACTAAGTTAACTCTTGGTGTTGAACCTTCTAAGGCTTACGTACGTGGCTATGAGATACAAACATTAGGTACTACTAACGTACACTTTGATAAAGCAAGAACTACAGAGAGAGTTACTGACAAAGTTGTAGAAATAAATCATAACAACTATATCGAAGTAACAAGCTTAGTTAACACCCCAGACATTACTAATTACCGTAAAATAAATATCTTAAATAGTGGTAGTAGTGTTGTTGGTACATGTCGTCCTCGCTCAATTGAACGTGTGAGTGGTAATGGCGCATCCGCTGGTTCACGATATAGAATTCATATATTCGATTTCACAGGCACAATGACTGCGGCCGCTAGCTTAGTATCTACTGATGCTACTGTTGGAACAAACCCTACATTTTATACTTTCGCTGCGACCATTGCTGACTCTGGTGCTGCCACTGCATATAACATTGGTCCTGATTCATTAGTATATGAATTGCCATACAAGAGAATTAAAACACTTAACACTGAGGTTGATGATACTGCCACTGCAGATTATAACTTTAGATATGAAACTAACCGTATTGTTGGTACAGCTGAAGTATCTGTAGGTCTTACTGCAACATTTACTGCAGCTGCAGCCGGTGAGCAGTTTGGTTCTAGATCATTAAACTCAAACTGGATCCTAATCAACGATACTGATTCGACTGTGGGTGGTGAAGAAATCTTAACTGCTAACATCGCTATCGATAATGCTGCTAATCCTCCAAGTGTTGTTATATCTAATATATCTGCAAGCGCTGATAGTGATAATGTAAGATTGATTGCTCCAATAGTACGTACCGCAGATCATAAGACTAAAACGTTATCTGCAAATACTACTTCATCATTTAGTATCGGTACAGACTTTACTGGTACAGGACAAGCGCTTGGTCATGCAGACATATACGAATTAGTATCTGTTGTCGAGACTGTAGGATCTGCTGATGTAACATCTCACTTTGATTTAGACAATGGTCAACGAGATGATTACTATGACATTGGTCGTATTAAACTTAAGACCACATCACACTATACTGCTGCTATAGCACTTACTGTTACATACAAGTACTTCTCGCATTCAACTGGTGACTTCTTCACTGTTGATTCTTATACTGGTCAAGTTGATTATTCAAATATCCCTAAGCTTGGTGATATAGAATTAAGATCTGCTGTTGACTTCAGGCCTCGTGTGTCAAACGCTGGTGGTGAATTTACAACCACTGGTAGGTCTACATCGTTTGCCCCAGTAAGATACTCACAGTTTGAAACTGATGTACAGTTCTACTTACCACGAATTGATAAAGTGTATTTGGATTCTAAAGGAAAGTTTGGTGTTTCACCTGGTGTACCTTCAAGATATCCAGCCGCTCCTAATATTCCAAGTGATTCAATGCATCTATATACAATGACTATTCCTGCATATACATTAAATGCGGGTGAGGTTGTTGTTGACTTCATTGATCAACGTAGATACACCATGCGTGATATCGGTCGTATTGATAAGAGGGTTAATCAAATAGAATATTATTCTGTTCTTAACTTCTTAGAATCTGAAGCACAGAACAAACAAGTTTTAGATGCATCTAATAATCCAAGATGGAAGTCTGGATATTTAGTTGATGCCTTTGCAAATACTCGTATGTCAAGATCTAGTTCATCAGAATATAAAGCATCTGTTGATATTAAGAATCGTACATTGCGTCCTCCTTTTGCTCAAGGTAATGCTGCGATGGCATACCATGTATCATCTACTACAACAAAAACTGGTGACTTAGTTACATTACCATATACTTCAGCTGCTATTATAACGCAGACACAGTATTCTGGTAGCATTAACGTTAACCCATACGACGTATTCAACTGGACGGGTGGTATGACACTGACCCCTTCTACTGATGAATGGCGTGATATTGATAGACGCCCAGAGGTAGTAATCAATAACGATGGTGAATTCGATGCCATGGTGAAAGTTCTGGAGCCTCAGGTAGGTACTGTATGGGGTGAATGGTCAACCAACTGGACTGGTCAACGCTGGGAACGAGATGGTGGTGCACGACGCAGTAAGTTAATGGACACAGGCACAACCACTAGATCAGGTGTTAATCAATCAATTGATGTTATTACATCTAGGTTTAGTGTTGGTGATCGTATAGTTGAAGTTAACTTTATACCATTCATGAGAACACGTCTAGTTGCATTCTCTGCCAAGCGTATGAAACCTGGTGTGCAGGTCTATGCATTCTTTGATGACATTGCAGTGGCTAACTATGTTTCTACAACAGCTTCAAGTTATACTCCTTTAGTTGGTGTTAACACTGTTGCAGCTCATCCAGCTGGGGCAACTACATTAACAACTGATGCTAACGGTGCTGTATCAGGTACGTTCTTAATACCTAATAACAGTGCATTAAACTTTAAGACTGGCGAAAAAGAATTTAAGTTAACACAGTCATCTACTAACGATGATGATGTAACCACTACATCTGCATCTGCAATGTATGCCGCAACAGGTTTACTTGAGACTGTAGAAAATGTTATCATGTCAACAAGAACTCCTTTCATTCAGAAAACTTCTGCTGGCAATGAATCTAAATCTGCTCTTAGAGATACTGGTGTAAGAGTTAACTGGGGTGATCCACTTGCACAGTCTATCTTGCTTGATAAGTCTGCATTTATTACTTCAGTCCAATTATTCTTTACCACTAAAGATAGTGCTATCCCTGTACAAGTACAGATTAGAAAAATGGTTAATGGATTCCCAACTCAGGTTGTTATCCCATTCTCTGATGTAACGATTAATCCATCTGCTGTTAATGTTGATGGTACTGCTTCAACGTTCACTTTTGACTCTCCTGTATTCTTACAAGATGGTGTTGAATATGCAATAACAGTTATTGCTAACTCAAACAAGTACAACGTTCGATACGCTGGTATCGGTGCTGAAGATCAGAACGGTAACAGAATTTCATCACAGCCATACAATGGTGTATTGTTTAAGTCTCAGAATGCTTCTACATGGACCGCGGATCAGAACAAAGACTTAACATTCATTATGAACCGTGCGGTATTTGATATCTCAGTTGCTCGTAACTGCGTACTTAGAAACGATGCATTGCCTTCACGTCAATTAGTGAACCATCCGTTAACAACTGTGGTATCTACTGCAGGTGCTAATAACACATTCACTGTGGCTCATAGAGATCACGGTATGAAAACTGATGACACAGTAACGTTCGCTGGCTTCGCTGCAACGAACGGTTATACTGCAGCTGAGTTAAATATTACTCATACGATTGTTACTACAACGGTGGATAGTTATACGATACAAGTTCTTGCTGCTGCCCACGCTGCTGCGATTACTGCTGGTATCGGTGGTGGTACTGCTGCTCAAGCAACCCAGCATCTAGCTTGGAATACAGTACATCCAATTATTCAAAGCATGGTTCTACCTAAGACTGTACAGACTTGGTCAATTAAAGATTCATTAATGTCAACTGGATCTATATCATCTACTAGTACTGCCGTGGTTATTAATGAGGATTATACTCCTTTATATCCTAAAGTTATTAAGTCTGGTGCAACAGAGACATTGCAGTTTGATGGCACATTCAGTTCAACTGATGATTATCTATCCCCTGTGATTGATATGGAACGTTGTTCTGTGATCACTATCGGTAACAGAATTGATAATAACGCTGCTGCTGTAGTTGAGACTGATCCTTCTAAGGGATCTACTCTTGCAAAGTATCTTACTAAGACTGTTGAATTACAAGATACGTCGGATGGTATTAAGGTTTATTTAGATATCAATCGTCCTAATAACACTTGGGTTGATTTGTACTATAAGACTGGCAACACGGCAGGAACATTTGATACTGAATCATGGATAGCAGCAACAGCCACTAACGGTGTTGCATTCTCTGATGGATCTACATTCGATGAGACCACGTATACTATTACCCCTGCTTCAACGTTCACTATATTTGCTTTAAAGATTGTAATGCGATCTACTGGAACAAGTAATGTTCCGTCGTGTCAAAGCCTTAGAGCTATAGCGTTGAAAGTCTGATGATCGGAATGACCCCTATTAAGGGGCATGAAGGCATAATGCGTGATAACAAGTCTGGTGCTATTATAAATATAAGTAACGAAGGTGCACAACACTCTGCCAATAGAGCTAGGATGGCGAAGGATGCAGCTAGATTAAACCAGGTAGAACGAGATGTATCAGACATTAAAATGATGCTCAAACAATTAATAGAGAGATAACATGGCAATAGTAAACGTAACAACGGCAAATACATTCAACGAATGGCGCATCAAGACTAATGAGACTGGTACTGCTGTTGGTGAATTAACTAATTTAACAGAAGCCCTTACTCGAGGCACTGATGTTGTTGGTGCGTTGACTGATATTTCTACCGACCTTAAAACTGCAGAAGATATTATCGCTTTAATACCGGCAACGTATGTCGATGTTGTTGGTGATACAATGACGGGTGACTTAAACTTCGGTGATAACGATAAGGTTAACTTTGGTGTTGGTGCTGATCTAGAAATATATCATGATGCTACCGACAGTATCATAAAGAACTCTACAGGAATCACAAAGGTTCAAGGTGATGACATTCAAATCTTGGGTGCTGCCGGAACTGAAACCTTAGCGAAGTTTGCTAAGGACGGCGCAGTAGAACTTTACCATAACAATATAAAGAAAGTTGAAACCACAGGTAACGGTGTTACGGTAACTGGTGGCATTCGCATATCAAATGCCGGTACTATCGGTTCTGC
>Ga0307995_1000141_pt1 | contig 51080 bp, 46 predicted proteins | sample EllFjometagen262_FD_203132 | JGI IMG/M metagenome (GOLD analysis project Ga0307995, IMG submission 203132) | Marine microbial communities from Ellis Fjord, Antarctic Ocean - #262 | ecosystem: Environmental > Aquatic > Marine > Unclassified | place: Southern Ocean | collected 2014-11-02 | reverse complement strand
CCTTTGAGTATGCGCATCGGAGTCTCTGAATTCGCTATATCTTCATCATTGTAATTCGAAATATAACCACAGATTGGCACTCGCGCTCCTGGGTTTAATAACGGGGCAACAGCCTTGGTAACATCGCCACCGACATTCTCAAAATAGATATCCACACCATCAGGGCAAGCCTCGGCCAACTCTGCAGCGAAATTATCTGCTTTGTAGTCGATACATGCGTCGAACTTCAGTTCTTCTTTCACATAGCGGCATTTCTCTGGGCCGCCAGCAATACCTACCGCACGCAAACCTTTGATCTTAGCGATCTGCCCCACCGCAGAGCCCACTGCTCCCGATGCAGCCGCCACTACCAGCGTTTCTCCGGGCTGCGGCTTACCTACTTCTGTGAGACCAAAGTAGGCAGTTCTGCCCGGCATGCCGACGACACCTAAGTGTGCCGACAAACTACCGTTATTTAAATCGACCTTCATTAAGCGCGGATCATCGGCGTTCGCTACGATATGCGATTGCCAGCCCATATGAGCCGCGACAGTATCTCCTTTTACAAAATCGGGAGAAGTAGACTTAATCACTACGCCGCTTGATTCACCCGTTATCACGTCACCAATCTGCAGAGGGGCGGCATAGGATTTAACGTCATTCATTCGGCCCCGCATATAAGGGTCTAGTGACAGCCAGCAAACCCGGATCAAAATTTGATTTTCTACCAATTCTGGGATGTCGAGCTCGCGAAAGCCGAAGCTCTCGTCACTAGGCTCTCCAACTGGTCGCTGCGCCAGAAATACTTGAGTATTTTTTGTCATTTTCTATCCAGTTCTGTTTGTTTTTACTCGAGCAAAGCAGTCTACTTTACTCAATGCCTCGGAACAACTGATGCCAGCGCGGATTCCAGCAATTCCAGCCCCCTAGTTATCTCGGCCTGGGTCACGATCAACGCCGGAATCAATCGAATAATTCGATTTCGTGTTGGAGTCACCAACAGCCCTCTTCTTAGCGTTGCTTCTGTCACTTTAGACACTAGGTCATCAGACTCCAACTCGAAGGCGCAGAGCAGACCTTTCCCACGAATCGGCCCGATTAAGTGCGGATACTTCTTCCTCAACTTATGTAGACCATCGATCATTAGCTCCCCGGACCTGGCTACCTTATCCGCTATTTTTTCGACCTGAAGATGATTAACTACCGCAGCTGCCACAGCACAAGCCAATGGATTACTACAAAACGTACCGCCGTGATCACCCTTGCTTAGCTGCTTATCTACGCTTCGGGAAACTGCGAAAGCGGCGAAAGGAAATCCACCGGCAATACCCTTGCCCATAGTCATAATATCAGGGGCTATACTTGTCTGGCTGTGCTCAATAGCAAAGAATTTTCCTGTCCTACAAAAACCAGTTTGAATCTCATCAATGATGAGCAGAACACCTCGTTCCTTGCAAAGAAGAGCAACAGAAGCGAAATATTCATCATCCGGTATCCTCACCCCTCCTTCTCCCTGTATGGGTTCTAAAATAACGGCGGCAGTTTTCTCGTCTAAAGCAGCACTGAGCTCAGCAAAATCCCCAAAGGGCACGAAGCAATTACCCTCCAAAACCCGTAAAAATTGTTCGACATTATCCCTCCCCCCGGAAACAGAAAGGGTATTGAACGTGCGGCCGTGAAAAGATGCCAAGGTAGATACAACTTTCGATTTCCCAGTGATTTTTCTCGCGAGCTTAATCGCCGCATCGTTCGCCTCGGCTCCACTGTTTGCGAAATAACACTTCGTAAGATTAACCGGAAGCACGCCACTAAGAGTCTCCAGTAATTTCGCTCGCGCGGGCGAATAGGTGAAGCCAGAGTTCGGGTTCTGTATGATTTTCTGCGCCTGCCTGATGATCGCATCAGTTATTAGCGGATGCGAATGGCCCAAGCAGGTAACTCCCCAGCCCGACGTGAAGTCCAGATACTCATTCCCATTCTCATCCCAAACGAGGCAGCCCTCGCCACGTTCTATCGCTATCGGCTGGCGGTTACAGAATGTAATACCCAGGCGGTCTTCTATCTCTATGCTACTCATCTTCTAGTCTCCATTCCTGCTAGTCTTGCGCTTCCCGACTCGGTACCAATACGAATACGATTTTTTGAATCCTAGCTTTTGGTACAAATTAACTGCGGCCTGATTTGATTCTTCCACTTGCAGATACGCGTATCTGGCACCTTTCGCGAAACCCCAATACAGCAGAGAGTTAACAAGCTCCAATGCATGCCCCCTTTTTCTGTGCTCGCTTGCAGTAGAGATGCCAAATAGGCCGATTGACTGATTTGCGTATACAGCCATGCCGCTACTCACTAACGCCCCCTTGATCCCGTGCTTGAGCAAGAACAGATGCAATAACTCACTCTTCTCTAAGAGTGCTTTGTGCGCATCAATCTTCTCGATGTGCCTGCCAGTTAGGGCATACCAAGCCTGCAGCCACGACCCAACATCGACCTTCTCAATAGAACCATTCTCCAAGTGCGCTTTCGCTCCCAATACGCTCGCCAAATCTAGCAACAGAGAAAAAGTCGGCGCCTGCTTCTCATACCCTCTGAGTTCTAGAGCACTATCGATATCGCTTACGGCATCTAGTGCGATTCCACCCGGCTGCACAATTCTCACAATCGGCGCAGCATCTCTCTCAGCAAAAAATTTCTCTGCGGCGCCAATTAGCTTTCCTACTTCAAATTCAGCGTGAGGATAGAGACTCAAGGAGTTAGAGCGTCGACCTGTACCGTGGGAATACCTCAGCACACCGAAAGACAACTCCTCCTCCTCAAGCGCCGGCCAGGCATGTCTGGCCGCATTTTCCATCTCCATCACGTTCATTCAATCTCTCCTACGCGCATCAAAATAACGGCAAAAAAAACCCCTAAGGCCGAAGGCGCTTAGGGGTTTTGATATCTTTCTAATTAATCAGATAAAACCACGGCTCTCCGGCAAGGGTGAATATGTCGCGCGCGCGGCGCGGCGGGCGGCCGCGATCATTGCCGCTGTTGCCTGACGTAGTGCTACTTGTTGTGGTTTCAATGTATACATCGTCTAAATCTTTGTCTGTGTACCCTGCAAGGGGTGGAACTCTATTGGATTGGGATTAAGCTGTCAATAGAGAGCAAATATTCTAAACATCACCCGAGTCTTCAAAACTTACCCTACTATCCTCGTCATCATTTCTTCGCTCCCTGAATCCCTCAAAGTCGGTACTACTAAAATCGAAGTAAGGATTCTCGAATTTTATGACTCTCGCTTCGCGGCCTGTAATCATGCCCTCAGCAACCAAAACTCCCATATAGACAATCAATGTGACTACCAAGAGTGTATAGCGGCTTCTTAATATTAGATCTTTCATGCCCTGCTCCTCTTAGTCAGTAAAGCGACGCATGAATACCGCGCCCACGATCAGAATACCACCAACCACTATCCCGAAAAGTGTATCGTAATTAAAAATTCTCTCGAATATGCTTTGAAATTCGAAGATCAGATATTGATTCGGATCTGAAGTGCGCGACGCCACCCAATTCGCCAAGAACTGCGTACCGAATATGAAATCCTCGAGGAATCCTACGAGTATGAAGACACCACCGGCCCATAATAGTGGAGTTTTCTTTGCAAACGCTGAGAATAGAAGCAACCAACCTACGGATGGAAGCAACCAGAGGGAAGTCACGAATGCAGAAATATAGATAAGCACCAGACTCGCGATTGCAGCTAGGAACATGTAGCCAATTCCCACCAGATCCACATCGTTACTGATTCCTAGTATCGTTAACCAGACCATCGCTATCAGATACATAGCAAATATAATCAGCACGTAAAAGATTGGAGCGACCAAGACGATGGTAACGATTTTAGAAAGCACTGTTTGAAGATTAGAGACTGGCATAGACTGCCAGAATAGTACGCTCATCTCCTTCCGATCTTGATACAAGGTGTTGATGAGGTAAATAACACTACATACATAGAGCGTAAGATAGAAGGGAACCGCCAATAACATGAAAAACGGCGCCATATCAAACGGTGACAATCCATCAAACAGGACCGATACATAGCGCAGTCCCTCAGCCAATTGGCTCTCATCTACCTGAGTAACTGCCCATGTCGTCGCCACTAAAAGGAGCAAGGCGACTACAGCAGGAGCGCCAATAAATAAGTTTCGATGCTCGAGCACTTCTCGCTTTATGAGCCCGTAAAATTGAAGTATCGCGAATTTATCCATGTTTTTCTTCCTTCAACTTGGCTACAAACAGATCGGCAACACTTGGAGTATGCAACTCGCCCAGAACTTCAAGTTGTTCCCTAGGGACAGCTTCGAAAGTGTAAGACTTTTTCCCGAGCAATTCGCGAACATAGATAGGCCCAACCGCATCAGCCTGCGCCACCTTGTCTGCATCTACTAGAACTTCGGTGTAAATATCAGGTAGGTCGGACATAGAAGAATCGAGAACTATCTTCCCCTTGTTGATAAACACAAGATGCGAGAGCAAAGTCTCTATCTCTTCGACCTGGTGAGTGCTGATAATGATCGTTCGATTCCCATCGTAAAAATCGTTTAGTAGACGATCGTAAAATTCCTTTCGGTAAATTATATCCAAGCCAAGTGTCGGCTCATCGAGCACTAGCAATTGAACTTCAATCGCCATCACTAAAGCGAGATGAAGCTGTGTCACCATACCCTTCGACAAATTTTTAATACGCTTGTTTGCAGGGATGTCCGTGGTGCTGAGAAATTTTTCTGCTTTCTTTCGATCGAATCTAGGGTGTACCGCTTCTACATAATCTATTACATGAGAAACTTTAAGCCACTTAGGCAGAATGCCCACGTCGGCTATAAAACAGACATCTTCCATCAACTTGTGTCGTGCAATTCGAGGGTCGCGACCGGCGACACTGAGCTCACCCTCCACATCGCAAAGGCCAATTAGCGCTTTAAGGGTTGTCGTCTTTCCTGCTCCGTTAGGACCTATCAGCCCACAGATAGCCCCTCTGGGGATAGTTAGATCCACCCCATCCAGTGCAGTAAAGTTGCCGTAGTTCTTTCTCAGCGATTTGGCTTCGACGATGTTACTCATGCTCTACCCCCAAAATTCTCGATTTCTATCGATTCTTCTTGCTGCCAAGGAGTTCATCGATCTCCAAGCCCAGCCTCTCAATACGCTCAGCAATTTGTGGCCATTCCTGTTCAAGAAATTTCCTCCTCTCTTCTGTGGATAATTTATCCTTCGCTCCTGATAAGACATACATTCCAAGCCCCCGTTTTTTCTCAACCAATTCTTCGTCGACCAAAATCTGCATCGCTTTTGACACAGTGATCGGATTAATACGCTGTTCGCTGGAAATCTGCCGCACGGACGGCAAGGCATCACCCTCTGAGAGAACACCATCCATAATGAGCTCTACCAGCTTGGCTCTAAGCTGGATATAGATAGGCTCTTTGTTGTTCCAATTAATTTCCACTTAGCGACTCCACGTCATATAGTGTTATACATCACCATAACACCATATCAGCAAAGAACAAGAGAAAACATTGGCGAGAAACAGGGGGAGCTATGATCGGCATCTATCTGAAATACAAGGAAATACCTACATAGTTAGGTTAAAAATTCTAACTCTGGCGGTGTTCGAGTATTGTATCGCTTCTCAATAATTCTTGGATTTCTTGGTCTGCAAAGCCGAATTCGAGCAGAATCTGCTGAGTATGTTCCCCAAATTTAGGTGGCTTATGTCTAACTGAACCAGGGGTGCGGGACAGCTTAATAGGCGTGCCGGTCATCTTATACCAACCATCTTCAATTACCATTTCGCGATGCTTTGTATGAGCATGGTCCACTACTTGTGCGGTATCGTGGATAGCGCCCGCCGCTAGCCCTGCCTTGGCCAGACGATCAGCAATCTCGCCACCATCAATCTTCATCAAGCTCGACTCTATTTCTGCCTTTAAGTCATCACGATTAGTTACGCGATCGATGTTATTTAGAAACCTAGCGTCAGAGATAAGCTCCTCCCTGCCTAGTTCGACACACATCTTCGCGTAGGCCCGGTTGTTTCCTGCACCAACAAAAATATCGACCGTCTTCGTGCGGAATGTATCGTAGGGGCTAATATTCGGATGTGCATTGCCCGTAGCCACCGGCACTTCGCCTGAGTATAAATAATTAGGAATATGCGGATGCATCAATGAAACGGCGCAGTCGTAGAGCGTCATATCCAGATACTGCCCTTGCTGCGACTTTTCTCTTTCCGCCATCGCCATCAGGATTGCTACAGCCGAGTACAGCCCTGTACCCATATCCACCATGGCTAAACCAAGCCTCGTGGGGTTGCTACCCGCCTCCCCATTTATGCTAAACCATCCTGCTATGGCCTGAATGATCGCATCGTACCCAGGGTTTCCGCCCCATGGACCATCACTACCAAATCCACTAACCCTGCAATGTATTAGTCGAGGGAATTTTTCCTTTAAGACCTCTTCGTAACCGAGACTCCATTTTTCCATGGTACCCGGTTTAAAGTTTTCGATGAGCAGGTCTGCCTTTTCTAGCAGCCTTAACAGCACCGCTTGGCCATCAGGCCTCGAAAGGTCCAAACCCATAGAGCGCTTGTTTCGATTTACTCCTAGGAAGTAAGCAGAGTCTTCATCGTGGAAGGGAGGGCCCCAGTCTCGAGTCTCGTCTCCGCGAGGAGGTTCGATCTTGATTATTTCGGCGCCATGATCACCTAATATCTGTGTACAGTAAGGCCCGCCCAAAACTCTGGACAGGTCGATGACTAACTTGCCCTTAAGAGCACCATCAGTGGATCTATTAAACACGCTGGATTCCTAATTTTTCCGCTGACTATCGCGGCAGAGTCGATTCGCTTAGTAGGGGAATGAGGATACGGCAGCGTCGGCAACGGTTCAAGCCCCTGCAATAGTGTCTGCGCGATAGATAGAGAGAACTCTAAACAGCCTCCCCTAGCAGCTCACGGTTTAGCCCTTCTCTGCGAATCAAGATCTTAAGCTGCTGCAACGCCTCAATCTGAATTTGTCGAACCCTTTCCCGCGTAAGACCCACTTCGACACCCACGTTCTCAAGCGTGTCTGTGTCGAAACCTCTCAATCCGAAACGCCGACAGATAATTTCCCGTTGTTTCTCGGAAAGTTGCTGTAGCCAGCACTCTATTCGAGCCCGCATCTGCGATGCTTGAACGTGATTCCGGGGATTCTGTTTTGTCTCTGCACTGAGCATATCCACTACCGCTGTTTCAGAATCAGCGGCGGCTGGCGCGTCCACCGAACTTAGGCTTTCATTCAGAATCATCAATCGCTCGACATCCAATCGTGAACTACCAGTCGACTCGGCTATTTCGCGACTACTCGCCTCTTGCCCCGTTTCCCTAACGTAGTCTCGCTGAGCTCGGAGGAAGCCGTTCAGCCGCTTAACAATATGCACCGGCAAGCGAATAGTTCTCGCCTGATTCATCAAGCCACGCTCGATATTTTGCCGAATCCACCACGTCGCGTAAGTCGAGAAGCGAAAGCCCTTCTCTGGGTCGAATTTCTCCACAGCATGGATCAACCCCAGATTACCCTCCTCTATCAAGTCGAGTAGGCAGAGCCCTCTATTCAGATAGCGTCGCGCGATTTTCACGACTAAGCGCAGATTACTTTCAATCATCCTACGCCTGCTGGCACTATCTCCCTGTAACGCGCGTCGCGCATAGAACACCTCTTCTTCTGCGGACAGCAGAGGCGTATGACCAATTTCCTTAAGGTAGAGTCGGGTTACATCAAGAGTAATGTCTATCGATTTGGCAGCGACGCTTTGCGATTTCTGAGAATCGCTAGTATTGAGCGTCAGTTTTTTATTATTCATGCAGAGACTCCTTCTCTGTAGACAAATAATCTGGCGAACACATCCATTGTGTTCCATTGCCTGCGTCTCCTAAATATCAGATCGAGACACGCGCGGAGATTACTTAACTAAAGTATAGAGTGCTTTGCGAAAAAGTCGAATCGATTGCCGCGGCTAATCTAAGATGGCGGGCAAAAAGAACTCGGCGACCATTATTGGCTTCTCGAAGAGATAGAAAAGGCTGCGCCTTCCCCAAGAATCGCCAGCAAGGGGAGCTATATCTATACCGCTTCTGATCAAACCGGGGTGGCTGAACAGGTACTCACCTAGTGGTTTTTCGTTCAGCTCTAGTACGCGCTTGAGCGGACCTGTCAGGCTAAACTCAGGAATCAGTGTGTGCGCCAATACCCAAGGAGTATTATCACCAACAAGCACCACTTTGCGGGACCAGAATCTATGGTCACTCGCCAAAGGTCCAAAGCAGGAGCGAACGGCTGGATTTGGAAGCAACAGCCACTCCTCTTCACGAACCTCAACGCGAAAGTCTCCAACGCTTTTCCGAATCAACAACTTGGTGAGTGAGCTCGAGTCGAATAGCCACTGCCTCCACGCATCAACAGGCCGCGAGCGACGCTCTCCCTCGCTATGCCAATCGAGGTTTGAATCCGAGATGTCAGGCACCGCAAGAGACAGAGTTTCGGGCAGTGAATTGGAGTCAGCTTTCGATTGCAAGGGCATCAATTATCGAGGATGGAGAGAATGAATAACCCCCACTGAAAATTACAGCGGGGGTCATGTTTTGCAGCAAACTACCTATCTACAATACTAACTGCTAGCGTTCCCGATAGCTCTGAACTGTGTTGATGATTACAGTCATTACACGTCGGTTATCTGCGCGTCCGGCGTCAGAGTCGTTGCTTGCAACTGGCTGAGACTCACAGTAGCCACGCGAAGATACACGGCTTGCCTGTACGTTAAAGCGACCGATCATTACCTGACGCACTGCAGCGACACGACGGTCTGAAAGATCAACGTTGTAGGCCTGGGTGCCGCGGCTATCTGTATGCCCTTCCAGCTCAATATCGACGTCTGGAAACTGTGCCATAAAATCAGCCACTTCCTCTATCTCAGAGAAATACTCTGACTTGACCTCAGAGCGATCGAAGTCGAAATTAACCATTAGCTCAACTCTTGCCACTTCTTCCAATGGAATCGGGCAACCATCTGCATCGACAGCGTAATTTCTAGGCGTGTCTGGGCAGTTGTCACGGCTATCGAGCACACCATCTCTATCAGCATCCGGTGCTACTGAAGCGCTTGGAGCTGCCGCAGGGCGTGCAGCAGGTGTTGCTGTTCGCGCTACTGCTGGACGAGACGTATTGCCGCCGAATCGGTATACCAAAGCAGTATCAATACCAACATCAGAGTCTTCGTGATCACGTTCGCGGTACTGAAAAGAACGGACCGCAGTGCGCCAAGACCAGCTATCGGAAATTTTGTAGCTTACCCCGCCACCAATATCCCACAGCGTATCGTTTTCGCCGTCAAAACTGCTATTCCCCACGCCACCGACAACAAAGGTGTCGAAAACGCCAAGATTTACACCCAAATCGTAGATGACATCCAATTTATAGTGATCAATGTCAAACTCACGACCAGTGGAAGCTTTAGTATCCAGATCAAACGTGCTCAGCTCAAAGCTTAGCCGGTCAGTAAAATCGTAGCCGATTCCCAAGAAGTAGTTCACATCTTCTTTAAGCCCAATCGTATCATCGAAATCCATCCATTGTAGCCCGGGAGCTATATAGAACTGGCCTTCATCGGCTAGTACTGCGGGCGAGAGCAGCCCTACTGAGACAAGTAAAGCTGAAGATATCTTGGTACGCAAACTCATAGCTGTTTCCACATTAGTAATATAATAATTGGCCGGAAAATTTGAGCGCATTATAGTGATTCTGACGCCCAGTTACAGAACTATTCTAGCATTTCTACCCTTCCCTTCCTGATCTACCCCAATAGGACATAGCACTTGCAAGGCGATAGCCTCTTGCCTGTGAGAGGCTAGTAACGACCCAAGGATATCGACCATTTCACGGTTAACTAAAACCCCAAATTTAGGCCACTACCAAGTAGTTAGAGCTAGCCGGTACACTGCCATACACATACAATATACTCATACTACAATGGCCTTTGAGCAGTCTCTTATGACGATCTCTCTCAGCAACCCAATAGGCAGACCATCGATCATGTTCCAGGTATCTCAACTTGCAGAATTGGCGCTCTGAACTAAATCGGCTCTGCCTGTTATTACTACTGGCTGCCGTCATCGGTTACGCCGTGGGTCATGTCAGCTGGGTTATGCTGATCAGCCTCTGTGTCTACTATCTGTACAACCTCTATCAGCTGCGACGCTTCAACCTATGGCTGAACCGAGATTCTTCCGAGAGTGATTCCGAACCCCCTGAAAGTTTCGGGCTCTGGGGAGATATATTCGACGGAATTTACCGCTTGCAGAAGCAAGAACGGCGCGCGAGTTCATATCTAGCGAATATCGTCGACAAGGCACAGGAATCCTCTGCAGCGTTGGAAATGGCTGTTGTCATGATCAATAAGCAGGGCAATCTCGATTGGTGGAATTTCGCTGCGGAGAAGTTACTCGGCCTGCAACATCCAAAGGATCGCAATCAATCCATCACCAACCTCATACGCAACCCGAGCTTCGCGGAGTATTTCCATAGCGAAAATTATGATGAGACTCTAAAAATGGAGGCCCCTGGAGAGAGCAATAAGATACTCGAGTTTCAGATTGCCTTATTTGGCGAGAACGAGCGCCTAATGATTGTTCGCGACATTACACAGCTGCACCGCCTCGAGTCCATGCGTAAAGACTTCGTCGGTAACGTCTCTCACGAATTGGGGACCCCAATAACTGTCATAAAAGGCTACTTGGAAACGATACTCGACAATCTCGACGGGATGGATGAGAAATGGCATAAGCCCATGCAGCAGATGCAGCAGCATTCGATGCGCATGGAGAATATAGTTCGAGACTTACTGATGTTATCTAGCCTCGAGACAAAAGGGCTTACCAAGACACAAGATGTCATTGACCTACAGAGTTTGTTTTCCGAAATCGAGAGCGATACTCAACAGATGTTCAAGGACAAGGCCCATACCTTCGAGCTTGTCTGCTCCCCTTCCCTGAGCCTCGTTGGCAAACGGAGTGAGCTATACAGTGCAATTTCCAACTTGGTAGTAAACGCGGCCAAATACACACCTGCTGGCGGGCATATCAAGCTATCCGCTGACAAAGGGCCGAACTCCTTAGATATAGCAGTAGAGGACAACGGCATCGGCATTGAGAACCACCATATCCCGAGACTCACAGAACGGTTTTATCGAATCGATGGGAGTCGGTCTTCGGATACTGGAGGCACCGGCCTAGGGTTGGCTATTGTGAAACATATTCTGGCGAGACACGAGGCTGAACTAGAAATAAAGAGCAGCTATAGTGAAGGCAGTTGTTTCATCTGCAGGCTGCCGTTAAGTCGAGTGACCTCGAACTCCATCGCTAATAAACAGAATCAAAATCCTACCAACAAAGAGACGGAGCAGGCCTAATATGATTCCGATATTTGATCCGCAATATTTGCCAGCGGAGCATGCCGGACATCCATGCCTTTTACCAAGTAGATAACGTGCTCGGATATGTTTTTCGCGTGATCGCCAATTCGTTCCAGCGCCCGCAATGCCCACAGCAAGTTCAACATGCGGCTAATGCTTCTGGGGTCTTCCATCATATAGGTAATGAGAGACCGCATCGCGGAGCCGTATTCGTTATCGACCACTAGATCGTCATGGGCTATTTCCAGAGCCGATTTCGCGTCATAGCGCGCAAAGGCATCGAGCGTCAAATTGACCATTCGAGCTACTCGATCCCCTAGATGCCTGAATTCCACAATCCCTTCGGGATAGTCGCCCTCTTCGGCTAGCTTGATTGCCATGCGCGCAATCTTCGAGGATTCGTCGCCAATTCTTTCGAGGTCGCGGACAGTCTTGATGATGGTGAGAACTAAACGCAAATCACTCGCCGCAGGCTGTCGCCTAGCAAGGATTAGATTGCACTCTTCATCGATCTTAATTTCCATAGAATCAATTACGTCTTCCTGCACCAAAACTTCGGCAGCAATGCCAGTATCAGCAGACGTCATTGCAACAAGTGCATCCGCCAACTGCTTTTCCACGGCACCACCCATCTCCAACAATTGATTCTTGACGTCTTCCAACTCAGAATTAAACTGCTTGGAAATATGATCGCTGTGACCTTCAGCTTGAGGGTTCATTGTAAATTCCTATCAATGATGACTTGTTCAATCTAGCCGTAACGGCCAGTAATATAATCTTCAGTTTGTTTCTTACGCGGGTTGGTAAAAATTGAGTTCGTTGAATCGAATTCCACCATGTTACCCATGTACATAAAGGCGGTGAAGTCTGACACTCGCGCGGCCTGCTGCATGTTGTGCGTGACTATGACGATCGTATAGCCAGTCTTAAGTTCGTTGATTAACTCTTCGATCTTTAAGGTTGAGATTGGATCCAATGCAGAAGCTGGCTCGTCCAACAGCAATACTTCTGGTTCTACGGCGATCGTTCTCGCAATAACCAAACGCTGCTGCTGGCCTCCAGACATGCCAAGAGCACTATCGTTAAGCCTATCTTTTACTTCGTCCCAAAGAGCCGCCGCCTTTAGTGACTTCTCTACTGCCTCATCGAGGACACGCTTCGAATTAATTCCCTGAATACGCAGGCCATAGGCTACATTTTCGTAGATAGACTTCGGAAATGGATTGGGCTTCTGAAACACCATTCCTACCCGACGCCTTAGATCGGCGACATCGATAGACTTCTGATAGATGTCACTACCATCTAGTGACACTACACCTTCGATAACGCAGTCATCAACCAAGTCATTCATTCGATTAAAACAGCGAAGCAAGCTTGATTTTCCGCAACCACTAGGCCCGATAAACGCAGTCACTCGTTGCTTTGGTATGGTCAGATTAATATCGATTAGAGCCTGTTTGTCTTTCGAATAAAAAAGGTTCAGGTTTTCAATGTCGATACAACTAGAGAGTGTTTCACCACCAGTCTTGGTTTTATCGCCTAGAACAGCCGACACACCCACTTTCATGGTTGGTGATGGCTTATCTTGGGTCTGCTCACTACTTGTATCATTCATCACTATCTAGTCCATTCAAATAATTGTTATACATCTAGTGCTTTGTATTTCTCTCGAAGGTGATTCCGTAATGCTACTGCCGTTAGGTTCAAGCTAGCGATAACTACGACGAGTAATAAGGCAGTTGCAAAAACCAACGGTCTTGCGGCCTCGATGTTAGGACTCTGAAAGCCAACGTCATAGATATGAAACCCCAGATGCATGAATTTCTGTTCAAGGTGCAAATACGGGTAATTCCCATCCAACGGTAGAGATGGAGCCAACTTAACCACACCAACGAGCATCAATGGCGCCACTTCACCAGCCGCTCTCGCCACCGCCAGTATCAAACCGGTCATCATAGCCGGGCTCGCCATAGGCAGAACGACACGCCAGAGCGTTTCGAATTTAGTCGCACCTAGTGCCAAACTACCCTCACGCACACTTCTCGGGATTCTAGCCAAGCCTTCTTCAGTTGCCACAATCACCACTGGCACGGTAAGCAACGCCAACGTCAATGAGGCCCAAAGCAAGCCGGGGGTGCCAAATGTGGGCGCCGGCAAGGCCTCAGGATAGAATATCTGGTCGATCTCTGCACCGATAATGTAGATGAAGAAACCAAGCCCGAATACGCCATATACTATAGATGGCACACCGGCCAAATTATTTACAGCAATTCGGATTGCACGCGTAACGAATCCCTGGCGTGCGTATTCTCGCAAGTAAACCGCGGCCACTACTCCGAAAGGTGTGACGAATACCGACATCAGCATCACCATCATCACCGTGCCGAATATAGCTGGAAAGATCCCTCCTTCCGTATTCGCCTCGCGCGGCTCGGCAGTCATGAATTCGCCAAGCTTAGAAAAGTAGGTGAGCAATTTTGAGAATGGTCCCATTTGATTCGGCTTGTAGGCGCGCACTATATCAGCGAAGACAATCTCTATTTCCTGCTCGTTAGCTGCAAGAAAAATCGCAGAGTCTCTATTCACTGTCTCGTACAGCGCTATCAGCTCAGTTTGCAAAACCCCATATTCGGCATCTAACTCCTGTCGTAGCCCTGCAATCTCCGCCGATGTCTCTGCCGATTCCTCTCCATCCAGCTCTAGGCGACGCTCGCGCAGCCGTAGTCGCTCCATGGCATAGTTGATCAACCCTATCTCTTGATTTTCAATGACATAGATATCGTCACGAATATCCAATGCCCGTTCCAAACGCTGATTGAATTCTAGCCAGCGGTTCGCTTCGATATCCGCTGCATCGCCTGAGAACACGATCGATTCACCGCCCTCCCAGATATCACGTAAGAAGCCATAGAAATTACCCCACTCACGTCTTTCCATCGCAACAACTTCTACGGGGTACTCTATGTCTCTAACAAAATCGCTTAGAGCCCAGGTAAAGTCTGCTCCAGTGAGGTCTCTATTACCCAGCTTTAACAACTGTCTTTCGTAGAAGTCTTGCGTCTCGTCTACCGGAATACCCGAAGATGCGATCTGTGCAGCTACCACCATCTCACTCTCAACGAATTCACCAATGACCTGTGTCGTAAGCAACTCACCAGTTGAAGTCGGCGGTGCATAGTTGGCTTGCAATACGTCTCTTGGCCAAAAGTGACTCATGCCTCGAACCGTAAGGAGAATCAACAACCCGATGACCATCACGATACAAATCGCGACAGCACCCGCATTTAGCCAGACCCAGGGAGTGCCTTTGCGCATCCAAATTGAAAATTCATTATTTGTTCTCTGCTGTGTTTTCATATTGTGCTGTATTTAGTTCTCAGTCGTTGCCGCACTATTTCGGCAATCGTATTAAATACGAACGTGGACATAAAAAGCACCAAAGCTGCGAGAAAAAGAATTCGGTAGTGCGTACTGTCTACTTCGGATTCTGGAATCTCGACAGCAATATTGGCCGCTAGGGTCCGCATGCCTTCAAAGATATTGATATCCATGATTGGCGTATTGCCTGTCGCCATCAACACGATCATTGTTTCACCAACGGCTCTACCCATGCCTATCATGAGCGCACTGAAAATACCGGGGCTCGCCGTGGGCAGGACAACTCGCTGGAGACTTTGCCAAGGAGTTGCACCTAACGCCAAGGAACCATAGGTCAATTGTTTAGGAACGGTGAAGATTGCGTCTTCAGCGATAGAGAAAATTGTCGGTATAACGGCAAAGCCCATGGCGAAACCCACAACCATTGCGTTGCGCTGGTCATAACTGACACCCAAATCGTTGCTGATCCAGAAGCGCATGTCGCCGCCGAAAAAACTATTTTCAATAGGCACAGCTAGAGCGAAAGACAAATAGGAGAAGACAAGTATGACCGGTATCAGTATGCCTGCCTCCCAGCCATCCGGTACAGAATCCCGAATTTTTCTTGGCAACTGCGCCCAAGCGAAACTCGCCGCCAAGATACTCAAAGGTAATACGATTAGAATCGAAAATATGCCCAACAAATTCTTTTCGACAAAAGGAGCGAGCCACAGACCAGCGAGAAAACCTAGCACCACAGTCGGTAGCGCCTCCATCAATTCGATCAGAGGCTTGACCTTGCGACGCATCGCCGGCGCCATGAAATAGCCAGTAAAGATGGCGCCACATATCGCCAGCGGTGCCGCCAGCAGCATGGCATAGAAAGCCGCCTTCAAAGTTCCAAATGTCAGTGGCATGAGAGAATACTTCGGCTCGAACTCATTACTTGAGGCAGAAGACTGCCAAATATAATCAGGCTCCGAATAACCCTCATACCAAACCTTATCCCAAAGCACAGACCAAGAGACCTCGGGGTGTTCATTGTGAACCTCCCAGAAACCTATATTTCCATCAACGGTTTCTAGCAATAAGCCGTCGCCGCGGGGAGAAAGCGCGAGCAGATTCGGCACTCTGTCACTAATATCTTCTGAGAAAACTGCGCGATGCGCCGTCGTATTGTAGATTGCCAATCTACCCTCGTCGTCCACGCTAACAAAATTCTTACGCCGCTGTTCCGACGTCATGCGCAGAATAGGCTGCGCGCCAGGATTGAATTCACGGGCCTTCTGCAATCTTGTCTGGCCTTCTTCGCGAGAGAGAAACCACTGTGATATAGCCCCAGAATCGTCGGCGACCAACAACGAGATGCCACCTAAGAGGAATATCACCTGCGTTGGTCTAATCCCGTCTTCGGTCAGTACGCTCTGGATACCAAAGCGGTCGCTGTCTCCATTCATGACTGCCACTAGGTCTAGTGCACGGATTAGGCCGCTACTAGAAACGAAATAGAGCCAACGCTGATCTCCACCGATAAACATCTGGTCTACGTCTTGGGCAGAAATATCTACAGGGTAGTTTTCAATTTCAAAATCAGCGTCCCCCCCTCCAATATCGAAGGCCGAGAAGAGATTCGTCTGCTTCGTTGCAGTGATCAGCTTGACGGCGCCATTCTCATCTACACCGGCAATCATCAGGCTATCACCATTCGATCGTACAGCCAGCTCTGTTAATGCGGATTCAGCAAACAGCACATAGGGCTGCTCCCCAAAAGGAAAGTCGATAGTAGGGGTAAGAGTTCGCGTATTATTTTCGCCAACGAAATTTGTGTCGTAGCCATAACGCGCCACTAACGTTTCTCCGTTGTCCAATCCCAGCGCAAAAATACCACTGGTTTCTGTATCCAGTGCAAAGTGATTGATATTGGCACCTACCGGCAGCGCAAGCTCGATGAACGCAACAGTCGCTCCATCGGTCACATCGAAGAACAGGACATCTGCCTGATCACCGATACGCATTCCGATTTCTGACTGTTCTTCTATAGCGAGATGCAGCGAGGTTGAATTGGAACGATTCTCTATCTGATATTCGTCTACTCTATCGAGAGTCGCTGACTCAAAAAGTGGAAGCACTTCGTAAAACAAGTACATAAAAATGAGCAGTATCGCGAGAATGACGCTCACGCCGCCGATGGCGATAGCGACACTGGCTGATTGATCGTAGAAATGGCGAAGCTTACGTCGCAGAACCATACGGTTGGACGCCATATCCAATACCGAGGCGTCTGCTTCACGGCTTTGTGTGGCTTGGACCACCGCTGTTTTCTTTACATCATTTGACATGGAGCTCTCAAATTTTGATTCAACGAGTTCAAATTATTACTAATTTCTTGTACAACATTCTTACGCAATAAAGGCTCAGTCTTTAACAAGCTGAACCTTTGTTTACTCAAGAGTGAATTATGATTCCCTCTTGATGATTTCGCTACTTAGTCAAGTTGCAGACTGCGCATGGCGCCTTGCACTACTCGACCTGGCAACGGGATATAACCATCTTTCAGAACTACTTCCTGACCAGTCTTTGACAGAATAAGTTTAACGAATTCGCGTTCTAGTGGCGGCAAAGGCTTGTTCGGTTCTTTGTTTACATAAACGTAAAGAAAACGCGCCAGTGGGTAATTTCCAGTCACCGAATTTTCTGGGGTCGCTTCAAAAAACTCACTGCTTGCTGATTTCGCTATAGGCACAGCTCTAACACTAGACGTACGATAACCAATACCAGAATAGCCAATGCCGTTGATCGACGTGCTCACTGACTGCACTACAGAAGCGGAACCGGGTTGCTCGTTAACGGTGTTCTTAAAGTCACCGTCACACAGCGCAACATCTTTGAAATAGCCGTAAGTGCCAGATACTGAATTCCGACCAAAAAGTTGTATGTCTCGACGCTCCCAAGCGCCTTCCAACTCCAGTTCTCCCCAGCTATCTATGCCGCCAGATCCACCGCAGCGCTGATTAGAAGAGAAAATGGCATCAATCTGAGGGATAGTCATGCCTGAGATTGGGTTGTCCTTGTGCACGTATACCGCAAGCGCATCTATCGCCACTGGAATCGCGGTTGGCTTGTATCCGTAGCGTGACTCGAAGGCCTCTATCTCATTGTCCTTCATCTCACGGCTCATGGGACCAATGTTCGAGGTGCGCTCAGTTAGCGCTGGCGGCGCAGTAGATGAGCCTGCCGCTTGTATCTGAATGTTTACATTCGGGTAAACCCGTTTGAAATCCTCAGCCCAGAGCGTCATCAAGTTCGCGAGAGTATCTGAACCGACACTCGAAAGATTTCCAGAAACGCCACTAGTACGCTCGTACTCTGGAATCTCTTGATCTATTTCAGCGGCCTGCACCACAAGTGAAACAGCGGCTAAAAGGGATAGTACTAAGGTTTTTTTTAGTGCTTTGATGCGCATATGAACTCCACAAGGCGGGTTGAAGCCTAAAATTCGATAGAGGAACTATATACAGAGAATATTACAGAATTATGACAGCAAGATTTCATTCAGAAGTCGGGGCTTGCTTCGAGAAGTGAGCGTAATCCCTAACGGTGACTATGCTAAGATGGTCGGCCGAGCTGAGGCTTAGCAATTATTGGGGGTTTTCCCGAAGGTTCAAAACCTCTGCTAGAAGTTGGCTAAATGCTAGCATTGTATTTGTAATGAGAGCGTCGTAATCGGGCTCAAGAAAAGAGTTACATTTATCAATCGCTTTCTAAGTCGCACTACATAGAGAACAAAATGTCTGAACAGGCAGAGAACAAGTCGCTAGACCTCGTAGTTGATAATACTACCGACGCTAGAATAGCTCTGCCCGCAACCAAGCAGGCGGTCTCAACAGTGGAATCGGACGAGGCAATTGACCTAGACGATTCCGCCTACTTTGAGAACCGTGAGCTAAGTTACTTCAAATTCAACCTGCGCGTACTGAGTCAGGCGAGAAACACGAAACACCCGCTGCTCGAGCGCCTCATGTTTCTGCTGATATTTAGCTCCAATCTGGACGAGTTCTTCGAAGTTAGGGTTTCGGGCTTAAGGAAGCAGCTCGATTTCGGTAGGCAGCGGCCAGGGCCAGACGGTCAATATCCAGAACAGGTGCTAAAGACGATCCACCTGCAAGTTAAAGATGCCCTTACCGAGCAATACAGAATCCTCAATGAAGACTTGTTACCCAATCTTGCCGAGGAAAACATACATTTCCTGCCACGCCACGATTGGAACGACGAACTAAAAAAATGGACTCGGGACTATTTCGACGAAGAGATTCAGCCAGTGGTAAGCCCACTCGGCCTGGATCCGGCACATCCCTTTCCCAGACTCGTTAATAAGAGCCTAAATTTCATTCTTTCACTGGATGGGAAAGACGCCTTTGGACGGGAAAGTGGCCTCGCTATAGTCCCTGCGCCTCGCTCCCTACCGAGATTGATCAAGGTGCCCACAGAGATTGCGCCTGAGGGTGACAACTTCATCTTCCTCTCATCGATCATCCACGCCTATGTCGATGAGTTGTTTCCAGGCATGAGCGTCATGGAATGCCATCAGTTTCGAGTGACTCGGAATTCCGACCTGGAAATGACCAACGTTGAGGTTGAAGACTATGCAATGGCTCTGCAAGGGCAGCTGCATAGTCGGCGCTTCGGTGCTGCAACTAAATTAGAAGTGAGCATCGATTGCCCGGTAGAGCTTACCGATTTCCTCCTGGAACGTTTCAATCTCAGCAACGATGAATTATTCCAGTTAGACGGACCCGTGAACCTGCAGCGCCTGATGGCTCTTTACGGAATGATTGACCGCGCGGATCTGCGCTTTCCACAATTTTCTCCCGGCACACCTAAATTATTAGAAGAAGACGCGTATATCTTCGCCGCAGTAGACAAGGAGGATCAGCTACTACAGCATCCTTTCCAGTCGTTTATACCCATCATCGACTGGGTTCGTCAGGCAGCGAAAGACCCAACAGTGCTGTCCATTAAGCAAACCTTATACCGCACCAATGAATCTTCGGAGCTAGTCGAGGCGCTGGCCGAGGCCGCACGAAATGGCAAGGAGGTGACGGTCGTCATCGAACTTCGGGCCCGGTTCGACGAAGAAGAGAATATTCATTTCGCCAGCATTCTTCAGGAAGCTGGGGCCGTCGTTGTCTATGGGGTAATGGGTTACAAGACCCATGCCAAGATGCTGCTAATAGTACGTCGCATCGGTGGGGTACTAAAGCGCTATGCACACCTGGGAACTGGCAACTACCACCGCAAGAACTCACTCCTTTATACCGACTATAGCTTGCTTACCTCGGACGAAGTTCTCTGCGCCGACGTGCACAAGGTATTTCAGCAAATCACCGGAATGGGTAAGAAAATTCACCCGAAGTTGCTGATCCATGCGCCCTTCAATTTGAGAAAGTCTTTGCTCAAGATGATCAATGGCGAAATTGCAGCTGCTACTGCGGGTAAAAAAGCGCGCATAGTAGCGAAGATGAATTCAATAACTGACCCTGCTCTCATCAAGGCGCTCTACAAAGCTTCTATGGCAGGCGTGAAGATCGACCTTGTGGTGCGTGGCATCTGCTGCCTGCGACCGGGAGTAGCCGAAGTAAGTGAAAATATTCGGGTCGTATCAATTATCGGTCGTTTTCTCGAACATTCGCGCGTTTACTATTTTCAAAATTCCGACCCCCAAGTCTACTGCTCCAGTGCCGACTGGATGGAGCGTAATTTGGACAACCGAATTGAAGTCTGCTTTCCCATATTGAAAAAGAAACACAGCACACGGATTAAGGCCGAATTAGAGATGTATCTCGATGACCGTGGACAGAGTTGGGAGCTTAGCGCAGATGGCGAGTACCACCCCTTGGCAAACACCGCTGCTGTAGGGCCATTGGAAGACGTGCAACAGCTGTTACTGAAACAGCTTTCCTGAATTTTCAGTAACCTGCACCCATCATGAATTACGGGTCCGACTGACTTCCGGTAGCTGGCTATTCTGCATTACGGCTAGGGTCTTCTTATTCTTCACCATGAAATCCAACATCCCCTCTCTCAGAGCAGTCGCACTGAAGTTTATGCGCTCCACTGTATAGGACTGCATCAAACCCACTAGCACCGCCAACCCTGGCAACAACAGCTCACGACGACGTTCCTTCAGCCCAGGCAGATCGCCGCCACTCGCAATCGCAGTAATAATCTGCGACTTTAATGTAAGTAGCGAAGCAAGCTCTATCTCTTCTTTCCCAAAACTATGCGCTTTACAGATAGCCGCAAGCATTTTTACTGTCCCCGAGGAAGCATAAGCCTCATCCCATCCAGCCTTTCTAACGCCAATACTTATATCATCGAAGACAGACTTAGAGGCTGCGGTGGCTGCATCAAGCTGCTTCTCTAAGAGAAGCGGGTCTGAAGTTTTCGGGGAAAAGAACTTACCACGCCAGGCAACGCTGCCTACCGCCATGCTCTCGGTAAGAAGTCGACTGTGTTTGTGACCGATGATTATCTCTGTGCTGCCACCTCCGATATCGATAACGAGGCGGTGATTCTCGGAGACTGGAAGCGAGGTGATAACACCGGCGTAGATCAATACTGCTTCCTGCACACCACTGATCGGCGAGATTTCAATGCCGATATCGCGCGCATCCTGAATAAAATCTTGGGCATTATCGGTGACACGAAAGGTATTAGTACCCAGAGCCCAGTACTGCTCTAGAGGATATTGATCCATCAGTGTTTTGAAGTGTTGTAGGCAGCTCAAGCCGCGTTTATAGGCCTGGGGAGAGATGCTGCCGGTTTTCCTAACGTCTTCACCCAGCTGAACCGAATCACTATTGCGCTCAACAATTTCTATCCGCCCATCGATCCATTCACCAATCAATATGTGAAAGCTATTGGACCCGAGATCGATGCATGCGTACATAGGGGAAGAGTGGTGACAATTGACGAATGAGTGTGCGCTGCGTAAATGCAACCGCGACTCTTCCGGGAACTCTCTTAATAAGTAACAGAAAACGGAAGAGTCTCAGCGGTGCCTTACTAAGCCCTATTACACTATATCGTCAGATGTGACAGGAGTCTGAATGTGCGCGTAGTGCGCAACTAGATCATCGACTGCTGATAATTTTCGATACCGACCTTCTCGATCAGGGTGAGTTGAGCCTCTAGGAAATCGATATGCTCTTCCTCGCTGCTCAGAATTTCACTCAACAGATCACGGCTCACGAAGTCACTGATAGATTCACAGTAGGCGATGCCTTCTTTGAGGTCTGGGCAGGCGATTAGCTCAAGCTTGAGGTCGCACTCCAACATTTCCTTAGTGTTCTCGCCGATCATCAATTTACCCAGATTTTGAACGTTCGGAAGCCCTTCCAGAAACAGTATGCGTTGCATGAGTTGGTCTGCATGCTTCATTTCGTCAATAGACTCCTCGTATTCTTTCGCAGCTAATTTCTCCAAGCCCCAATCCTGATACATACGTGAATGGAGAAAATACTGATTGATAGCGATGAGTTCATTGCCAAGCGCCTTGTTCAGGTGCTTGAGTACGGTGGCGTCCGACTTCATAAATAGATCCTTAATAACTGAGTTGAAATGACCAAGATGCGTTCGCGCAAGCTTCGCTTTTTGCTTAAAAAATGTCAAGGAAAATCACTGTAAGTCATTGATATAAAAGATATAACTAAATGATAAGCAATCCCATTCCCATCTCCATGAGAACATGCCTAAAGCACTCGGCGAGGCGAGCAATTGATGAAAACTAAACGGGGAAATAGCGAAACTAACGCACGAGCATGGGCCAGGCTAGGCTGCGTTCGTGTTGGAGCCTGTCTTATGGAATTCTTTGACGATTGTCTGAGCGAGCTTGCCGCACTTGCCGCATTCGCTAGCAACACCTAGCTTTGCTCGCAAGTCAGTTAAATTACTCGCACCACCACGACACAGGTCGCGGATCTGGTTATCGGTAATCTGTCTGCAAATACATACGTACATGGCTTATCCTTAATGTGGATGATACTTTAAATGATAATGAGAATGATTGTCAACAACATTTAAATCTGTTAATTTAACTGTATCCAACATCATCAAGTCAATGACGTAAGTTATTGTTTTTAAAAGGCTAGAAAGAAAATCATGCCAGCTACTATCCTCTCCACTGCCAAGAGCGGCGATCATTGCGTCGTACTCGAGATAGCCTCCGAGCCAGCAGAACTCAAGAGTCGCCTCTATTCCTTGGGCATCATTCCTGGCTCGGTACTGAAATTACTGCGCTTCGCCCCTCTCGGTGATCCCATGCAAGTAAAGGTTGGCGGCAGTTTTATCAGCATTCGTAAATCCGAAGCAGCAATCATCAGCGTGGATATCCAATAGCACATGCAGAAAATCGCACTTATCGGCAATCCCAATTGCGGGAAGACAACTCTCTTCAACTTACTTACTGGCGCTAACCAAAAGGTTGGCAACTGGCCTGGCGTAACTGTCGAGAAGAAATTTGGTTTTTTCAAGCTCGAAAATGAATCGATCGAACTGGTCGACCTGCCCGGCATCTACTCCCTAGAACAAGACTACAGCGGCATAGATGAGAAGATTGCTCAAGACTATTTGGAGCAAAGTGATATAGGTCTGATCATCAACATCGTTGATGCGACCAATCTCGAAAGAAGCTTGGTATTGACACAACAGCTAATGGATCGCGACGTCCCAATTCTGCTTGTTATGAATATGCTCGATGTAGCGCAGCAGCAAGGCATCACCGTCAGCGCGAACAAGCTGGCCGACAAGCTGCAAATACCGGTGATTGAGATGATTGCCTCCAAGAAACGCGGCGTCGATGAGCTACGTAGCGAACTGAGCAGAAAGATCAATAGCGCTCCAGAAACGGTTAGCAAGAACGAATCGCAGCGACCCTCTGCGAGTACCGCCAGCGAAGAAAAATTACTTCAGCGCTACCATCAGTCACGCCAACTCATCAACGGGGTCGTCGAAGTCTCGCCTACTCACCATAGTCTGTCAGAACGTATCGACACGGTGGTAATAAATAGATGGCTAGGCATTCCCTTCTTCCTGCTAATGATCTACATGATTTTCACTATCGCCGTAAATCTTGGCGCAGTCTTCATCGATTTCTTCGATATATTATTCGACGCAGTGCTGGTAGATGGAACGACTTGGCTACTACGGGAAGTCTCCGCGCACGAGATAATAGTCACTCTACTAGCTCAGGGCGTCGGAGGCGGCATAACGCTGGTCGCTACATTCATACCAGTCATTGGGTTTCTCTACCTCTGTCTCTCCGTTTTAGAAGACTCCGGTTATATGTCCCGCGCTGCCTTCGTAATCGATAGAGCGATGAGCGGTATCGGCTTGCCAGGTAACGCCTTCGTGCCATTGATTGTCGGCTTCGGCTGCAACGTGCCTGCGGTAATGGCCGCAAGAAGTCTCGGTAGAGATAGCGACCGATTGATGACTATCGCTATGGCTCCATTTATGAGTTGCGGTGCACGACTGACCGTCTACGCGCTCTTCGCCGCCGCATTCTTTCAAGAGAATGGGCAAAACATCGTATTCGGCCTCTATCTGCTCGGCATAGCACTCGCTATATTTACCGGCTGGATATTTCGTAAACAACTCTTTACCAATGAGATAACGCCTTCGTTTCAAGAAATGCCTGCGTATCATGTTCCAATCGCGCGCAATATTTTGCTCACGACCTGGTTTCGACTGAAGTCTTTCATTCTTCGCGCCGGAAAAACGATCGTTGTCGTAGTGATTGCGCTGAGTTTTCTGAATTCCATAAGCACTGACCTTAGTTTTGGCAATGAAGATTCGGAAGACTCAGTTCTTAGCGTAATAGGCAAGTCGATTACTCCAGCATTCGCACCGCTAGGCATCGAAGAAGACAATTGGCCCGCAACGGTAGGTCTATTTACCGGCATGTTTGCCAAAGAGGCGATCGTTGGAACCCTCGACGCACTCTATAGCGAATCAAGCGCGGATGCTTATGATGGTTCACCGCCCGACCTCATAGCCGCCGCGAGCGAAGCAATTTCCTCGATTGGCACAGAGTTAATTGCACTGAGCTCGAGCCTGACCGATCCCCTGGGCATTTCGATTGGCGATGTTAGCGACCTAAGCGCTGTTGCCGACGAACAGGAAATTGAATCCTCAACCCTCACCAATATGGCTGCACTCTTTCCCGGGCCATTTGCCGCATTCTGCTACCTAGTTTTCATCCTACTCTACGCTCCTTGCGTAGCCGTGCTTGGTGCCATTAATAAAGAGGCCGGATGGCATTGGATGCTACTGGTATTCGGTTGGAGCACTGGGCTCGCCTACATCACCGCTACGGTCATTTACCAGATTGGCACTTTCTCCGTAAACCCCCTATTCTCCTCAATATGGATAGTGAGCATGCTTACCATCTTGATTGTCTTCATTCTTAACCTGAAGAGACTTTCGACTAAGATGGTACCGAAGAACCTCATTCCGGCTGTTCAGATATAGCAGGAGAAATAACGTGCAGGACTCAGCGCAACAGGGTGCCCCTCTCCCTATCCAAAAGTTTCTCGTGGGCGGAATTGCCCTTCTTCTGCTCAGCAAGGTTTTTCTAGCAAGCACACTCGATTTATACAGCGACGAAGTCTTCTACTGGCAGGCATCTGCAAATCCGGCTATCGCGTACAGCGATCTACCTTTCATGACGGCGCTGCTTATCGGGCTAGGTTCTGCACTGGATTCCTACAATACCCTCGCAGCACGAAGTCTATTCATCTTGATGGGAAGCTCCCTGCCGCTGCTTGTCTATTGGATTGCTAGGCCGATCACGAATCCCAAGCATGCTATAGAATCTGCGGCACTAAGCTTGTGCCTGCCGCTTGCCGGCTTCCTTGGCCTTCTTGCCGTACCAGACGTTCCTCTAATTTTCTTCGGCCTCTTCGCAATCGGCTTTTTCGAGCGAGCACTGCGCACCGATCAACTGTTGTACTGGGCGCTTACCGGTTTGTTTGTAGCACTGGGACTCTGCACGCACTACCGCTTCTTCCTATACCCCGCCGCCGCAATACTTTTCTTAGCATGCTTTAGAGCGGAGCATCACCAATGGAAGAATCCGCGCCTATGGCTGAGCATCCTCATCGCGAGCCTTGGCTTGATACCTATTCTTTGGTTCAATCTAAGTAACCAACTGAGTAGTGCGAGCTTCTACTTCGTAGATAGGCACCCGTGGGAGTTTCAGGCGTCTGGCCTGCTACACCTATTCAAGCAAGCAGGGCTGGTTACACCTCCTCTATATATCCTATTCGCCTACACGACAGTTCTGATGTACCAGAAGGCTAGTCTGGGCGATCGAAGTGCCGCACTGCTACTCAGCTTTTCGCTGGTCAATGTACTCGTCTATCTATTGCTTGCTCCCTGGACGGATGCGACCAGCACTTCTATTCACTGGCCTCTTTCCGGGTATTTCCCTCTGCTCATTTACGTACCCTATGCTCTGCGAAGCGCCTCGAATTTACTTAGCGCAACTGTTAACCCACAAACCGCCCATCGGCTCGTCATCGCCATCCCCGCTATCGGCTTTCTTGGCACTCTAGTCGCTCTGTTCGGCGTCGGTTCTCAAGCTTTTCAACTGCAACTCCAGCCCCTTATTGGGTCAGGCGTGCTATCGAACAAAATGGCCGGGTGGAGACAATTTGGCATCCATGTAGATGAACTCTTAGAACGTGAATTTGCAGAGTCACCGCTGGTGCTGACCGATAACTACTACACGCTCGCACAGGTCGAATTCGCCGAGCTAACGAGTCAAGGATTTACACTAGATGAGGAAAAAGCTGTTCGCGATGGTCGGATTACCCAGTATCAACTCTGGCAAAAAGACAGAGCCGGCTCAGAACGGGTTGCTGCGGGCGAATATTTGTTTATAGCTGAAGACAGTACATTGGACACGGCGGTAAAGCACGAATTGCTCCGGGACCTCTGTGCTAGGACAGAGCAGCTCAGCCATCTCGGTGAATTAAATCTATTCGATGGAGACAAACGATTTAGTTTTTATCGAGGACGCGCACTGCACAGTATTGATAGTCTCGATCAGATCGAGACAGCGGCCTGCCCATACCCCGCCATAGCCTGGATTGATACTCCCCAGCGAGGCGCCGAGCTTAGCGGGATGGTCGATGTGAATGGCTGGGCGTTCAACGAAGATATCGGTATCGACCGCATTAGCCTGCTCATTGATAGCGAAGTGATTGGCCGAGTCGATTATGGAGGAAGCCGCCCCGATGTTGTCGAAGTCATGCAAGTACGCAGCGACCCCAACAGCCCTGACATCGGCTATAACTATAATTTCGACAGCAATCAATTGAACAACGGTTCTCATCAATTAGAGATAGAGTTAAGAAACCACCTGGGAATTAATCAGCGCTACGGCGAGCGCACAATTAAAGTAAATAACTAACGCGTACTAGTAGGGATTTAACACCTCGACAGCAATCTTCCACTCGTTGCTGGCAGTAAAGCGCCACAATCGCATATAACTTGTTCGAAAGCTCTGCTGCGAATCATCTTCTAGAGTTTCCATCGTGCCGTAGGTATAACCCACTTCCTTGGATGCAGATAGAAAGCCGCCCACGTGTGTGAGGCTAATCTGATTCGTAGTTGATAGTTGATTATCTAAGAACGCACCATAGACCGAGCTTGCTGCGTCGGCACCTACAGCAGGCGCCATACCCGGTAGGTAAACCCGTGTATTTTCCAGTCCGTATCGTAGTAACGCACGTTGCCCTCCTCTAAAGTTTATCGATTGCCCGAATAAGTTATCGCGATCGATTAGCAACTGCATATTATTAGTTTCTGCTGTCGCCATGACAGGGTGGGCAGTTTCTTCCAGCACGGGCCTGGTGTCATCGAAATTTGGCTCAACCTCCAAACTCAGAAACCCAGGAATACCAGCCACGATATCTGCCATCAACACCCAGCGGCCCTCTTGCTTTTGCCAAATCGAAATAAGGTGTCCGAACTGACCAGTTAATTCATCCGCTAGAAAATTCAACGGACCTGCAGTCAGGCCCAAATCCCCAGTACGGGAAACATCCACATAGTGTGCTTCCCAACTAATCTCATTCGCGCTGTTTTGGAAGGCTTCAGAACTGTACAAGCCTAGCGCGTCGACTGGGCCTTCTCGGAAGACCGTAGACCCCTGCCCTAAAAATTCGAGAAACGCACCGGTTCGACCAATCTCGGAGGAACGATCAGCGAAGCTCTGATCGGCTGCCATCAGATCTTGCCAGTGCTGATATTGACTCATCTCTTGGCCTTGGTCAGACACCTCGGCAGACTCCCGATCCTGCGCCTCCAACGCTATCAATTGAAAACCAAGCAACAGCAGCAGCATTAACCGCTTATACCAAGCTACACACCCGACTACTGTTGTTGTTTTTTCGACCCTGAGCATTCATCAATAGTAGTCTTATTCTTACGTCTTAACTAGCCTAAATTAGCTACGAAACAGCTGCAATGCCGCGTCAGACCTAGAGGGTAGCTAATAGATTTAAGCTCAAAATCAGGGGGCACTGGCACTATTGATTGTTCTGGGGGTGATGAACCGCTAGAATTGACCTGCTTTTACAGTAGAGCAACTCGCAGTATCACCAACGTTGATATTATCCGACCAGGCAACCGTCACCGAAACCCGACTGTGCAAAGAAAAATACGAAATTTAGGCTTTAAAGAAACCCTATTGGCAATTGCCGCTTTGCTTTAGCCTTAGCCATGCGGACACTGTACTTGTGGATCGAGAGTCAGGTTTTCTGGCTCTTGCCAATGCTGTCGACTACTACGAAGACAGCTCCGAATCACTGACCATCGATAATGTATTAGCACCAAACTTCGGTGTGAATTTCATTGCTCACGATGAAGACATCCTGCACTTCGGCATAACCAGCTCTGCCTACTGGATTCGATTCGATCTCGATTGGTCTCTACTAGAACACTCTGAGACTAAGATACTAGAATTCGGGCCACCCAAACTTGTTGCTGGCGTCATTAGAGGCGGCATAGAACTCTTCATCGTGGACGATGCAGGGGAGCTTGTCTCACAATATACGTTGGGCACACAAGAAAGCGTTCGTGAATTGAAAACCACTCAATCGAGGTTTCGCATTAAAGATCAATGAAAGATATGGCGAGCATTTCTATTTAAGAGTAACGAGCGCACGCCCTCTGCGATTGCCAATATCACTCTGGAGCGAGAAAGCCTTTCTTGAGCAAACTATAAGCTCCGATTCGGGCCTTGGGCTACAGTACGGCATTCTGCTCGCCATGATTCTCTACAATCTCTTCCTATATTTCTCGATTCGTGAGAGCAGCTATCTCTTCTACGTCATTACTATCACCACCCAAGCTACCTTTCTTTTCTTAGACTCCAAACATTTACGCTACCTACTCGATGAGCTTTACATGGGTAGTTGGTGGGTGGACATGTCCGAACGAATAATTTATCCGCTGATGGTTATAACTACACTCCTGTTTCAACGCTCTTTATTGCGAATATGGGAATACAATCTAAAGCTGGATATGGCCACCAAAGTTATACTCGGCGGCTTCGCTCTAATAATGCTACTGACACTCGCACCGAACGAAAAAATATTCCAGTATCTCTTTATCACCCTGTTAATCGTTGCGATACCTCTTGCCTTCTATAACAACATCGATGCTATACGCAGAGGAAACCTGACTGCCGCGGTACACATGGCTGCGATTGACGTCTTTCTAGCTGAAACCATCGTCTTGATGCTACTGCAACTTTGGCCCGGATTTCCTAGCAATGCATTTACCAACAACGCCTACAATGCAGGCTTGATCATACAGTCACTGCTCCTCTCTCTTAGCCTGACAACACAGCACAATCAAATCAAGCAAGAGAAGGAAGACGCTCAACGACAGGCTATCGATAACTTAGTTAAGTCTGAAAAAATTAAAGATGACCTACTCGCCAATGTCTCACACGAACTTCGAACGCCGCTCTACGGCATCAACGGTCTAGCCGAGATCGCTTTAACAGAATTCAGGTCGAACAGTAACAACGCCGAGCGGGTCACTCAAAACCTAGAACTAATTCAGGCCAGCGGCGATCGACTAACTAAATTAGTTAACGACTTGCTCGACTTCTCCAGCGCAAAAGAACAGGCGGCATATATAAAGTTTCGACCGGTAGACCTGAATAGCATCGCTACTCTGGTAGTTGCTATATGCAAACCAATAATTGGGGAGAAGAACATCGACCTAAGAGTCGAGATAGATCCTGACCTGCCACTGGTGGCTGGCGACGAAGACAGGCTGCAGCAGATTCTGGTGAACCTCACCTCTAACGCCCTTAAATTCACCTATTCTGGCGAAGTAGTGATCTCTGCCCAGCTTACATCCGACTATAATGTAACCGTAAAAGTCCGCGATACCGGTATCGGCATACATAAAACCGACCACGACACCATCTTCAAGACATTCGAAAAGCTACCATCACAGCATTTAAATGCTTCCGGTATCGGCTTGGGCCTCCCGCTCGCGAAGAGCATGGTTGAGTTGCATCGTAGTGAACTAAAAGTAGAAAGCGAATTGGACTTGGGCTCAACTTTTAGCTTTGATTTACGCGTGTCATTGGATCAGACGAGAGCAATCAAATCACCCAGCATTCACAAGCAGATGATTCGGCGCGCGGACTATCTCGAGCAGGCCAACAAAGAGCCCGAAGTTCCGAAACTACGCAGCGAACAAGACATCACCATATTAGTTGTAGATGATGATGAGATAAATCGCGTGGTTATGGGGCAACAGCTGGACGAGTACAATGTCATCAAATGCTCGAATGGACTCGATGCACTGACCGTTGTTGAAGGGGAGAAACCGGATCTAATATTGCTCGATTTGATGATGCCCGGCTTAAATGGGTATGAGGTCTGTCAGAAGTTAAGACAGAAATATAGTCAGATCGAATTGCCGATAATCTTAGTTACCGCGAAGAACCATCTCGAAGACCTCACTCAAGGCTTCAAGACTGGCGCCAACGACTACCTAGCAAAGCCATTCCACAATGAAGAACTGCGTTCCAGAGTAGAGAATCAACTCCGACTCAGCCTGCTACATCGAGTCAGTGAGGACAACTTGCAGGAATCCAATTACATGATAGCAACGGACTTCTTGAAATTTTTTACCAGTTTAACCTATCACCCTTTAGGCTGACACACCAAGCTCAAATTCTGCGATCACTATGTATATACAACATTTTGGCCTAGCCCAATATCCATTTTCTCTGGCTCCAAATACACGGTACTTCTTGAAGTTGCCGAGTCACCAACGCGCTTTCGAATTCATCGTCGAGGCACTCCGGGATGAGAGTAGCTTCACGAAGATCACCGGAGAGGTAGGAACCGGCAAGACCATGCTCTGCCGAAAGGTATTGAACTCACTCGATGCACTTGGAAACAGGTACGTAACAGCGTTCATTCCCAATCCCGTCTTAGATGAGGAAAGCATCATGTACGCAATCGCGGATGAATTGCATCTCAGCTTTGACCCTGCTGCAAGCTACTATGAGCTTTTAAAGGTGATCAGCGAAGAGCTAATTCGCCTATCGACACTTGGCAGCACTGCGGTACTGTTCATAGATGAAGCACAGTCGATGACAGAAGAATCTCTAGAAGCAATTCGTCTCTTAACTACAATCGAGAAAGATTCCGGCGGACCCATGCCACTGCAGATAATACTCTTTGGCCAACCGGAATTAGACGAACTGTTACAGAGGCACGCATCACACGAATTGAACCGTGACTTAACCGTTTCCTATCAGTTAGCCAGCCTAGAGAGAGAGGATGTAGAAGCTTACCTAGAACATCGCCTCATCAAAGCGGGATACAATGGCTCGAGCCTATTTACTCAGAAAGCGGTAGATCTTATTTTTCGTGGCTCTAAAGGGATTCCAAGGCTCATCAATATACTCGGCCACAAGGCACTGATGGCAGCCTTTGGGAAAGGCGACCATATCTTGACTGACAAACACGTTGAGCTTGCCATAGAAGACACGCAATCCGCACAGCAACACAAGTTAAGAGCCCCCCGCTTCTTCTCAACTTAGCGCTAGACTTGATCCCCGAGATTTCATCCCAATAGTTACTCTATACCGCTGCGCCCAATTAGTTGTATCGGAGCTAGCAAACCTTATAATCACCCATCTTCACTTGATCTGGAAACTAGACAATGCCCCAAGAACTCTGGCAACAACTCAAATCAGAGGCCCAACAGGTCATCCAGCAAGAACCCCTTCTAGCAAGTTATGTTTCTGCCTGCGTTCTGAATCACAACAGCCTGCAATCTGCCCTCAGCTTCATTCTCGCGAACAAACTATCAGATGACGTAATGCCAGCGGCAACTGTTCGAGAGCTGTTTGATAAGGCCTTCATCGAGTCGCCTGACATTGCTGAGAATTCCTCCTGTGATATTAAGGCGGTATTTGAACGCGACGCCGCGGTGAGCACACACCTAGCTGTCATTCTCTACATGAAAGGCTTTCAATCTATTCAGGTTCATCGCATGGCGCATTTCCTGTGGTTGAACAACCGCAAGGAGCTCGCTCTGTTCATGCAGAGTAGAAATTCCGAAGTATTCGGGGTCGACATTCATCCTGCCTGCAAAATTGGTCGCGGCGTAATGTTCGACCACGCGACTGGCATCGTAATTGGCGAAACTACTGTTATTGAAGATAACGTTTCGATTCTCCAGCAGGTCACCCTGGGCGGCACAGGCAATGAGAAAGGCGATCGACATCCTAAAATACGATCGGGCGTGTTGATTTCAGCGGGAGCCAAGGTACTTGGTAACATTGAAATTGGCATCGGGGCGAAGATTGGCGCGGGCAGCGTCGTCCTCAATGATGTTGAACCACATACTACCGTTGTCGGAATCCCCGCCAAGGCTACTGGAAAGCCTTGCACAGATATGCCATCGGAAACCATGAATCAGAATTTCTTTGACTAACATCTATTCGATGGCAGGCGGCGGTGCTGTTTTGCAAATTGATACAAACGATCTTAGGCTGACTAAGGCCGGTCGCTGAATGACGAACTGGGAGCGTCGTAAGCGAGATGGTATTTTAATAGACCCGTCGCCTGCTGCGACTCTCCATCGACTAACTTCGGCCGAAAGGTCAAACTATTCAACTTCTCAAGCAACTCACCCTCTTTTGGGGGAGACTCCAAGTAATGCGCGAGAAGCTCTGCCTGCTCGATCATGCTAACCGTACTGCTAAATCGATGGCTATACCAGCGAGACACCTTATTCACTCCCGCAAGGCTGAAGGAAAACAGAGCGAAGTTTGAATTTTCGGTTTCACTATCAGTCGCATTGCCAAGGATTGGGTTACTCACATTTGGTAGTGCCGCAGACCATTCTCTGAAGGACAAATAGGCATCTGAATTCCCTTCACCTATCGTCACCATCTTATTACGCTGCGCCGCAACCGCCTCCTCCACACTCGCGTAGAATTCTGTATCGGGTATAACCATTGGCTGGCTAAACAGTTCATTCGCCAGCGCAGCATCCACACCGGCCGCCAATAGCTCTTGATACGCCTGTCGGTAGGATTCTATGGCGACTTGAGGTTCGTTATAAATAATATGCCAATCGGCGAGGTACACATTCGTCATCCCTATGGCTTCCGGATCCGGCGACTCACTCTCGGCATAGATCGAAAACAAGTTGCCGATCAAGCCCATGCCCGTCAGGTAAAAACTCTCATTTACATCCGATCGATCACGCATGATATTCGAGCCTGGCGCGACTTGTCTCAACGAGTAGCTGGTTGAGCCGCCCCGCCACAACGCTATGGTCTGAAGATGAAAATGGCGCAGCTGTTCGTAAATTATTGGCACGAGCCGCTCGTCTGTCTTGCCCCAAAGAGTCTCAGCCACACCAAGCGCGAGCCATCGAATTCGAGAGGACTGTCTGAAATGGTAGCCCTGCCATAAGCTGTCATCTTCAGCCAGAGCGCGCAGGTGCGCTCGTGACAATTCCAACAGATCTTCGATTAATGGCTGATCGATCTGCAGGCTCTTATTGGTATAAAGCCAGAGCAAATGTTCCATACCCTCTCTCGCGCTGTCCCAATCTCCTCGATTGGCAAAATTTTCGATTTTCTTTTCAAGTAAGGGACGTTGAGTTGCGGTATAGAGGCCATCTTCGACACGGACGATTTGCATGGCTCGGTCGAGTAGCGCGTACGCCTCATCAAATTGATTCAACAACATTAGCTGATCAGCGAGCTGCTCGAGCGGCTCGACTAGACGTGAATCCAGAGGCCCAAAGCGGTCTTGCTGCTCACTTAACAAAGCACGTGAAAGCACCAATTCATCCAGAGAATCCAAGGATGGCTCAGTCTGTCCGTAAACAGCCCCATTGGGACTTGCCAGAAAAATAAGCAAGGCTGCGGTAAGTCGCTTCTTCATCGTAGTTCCCAGCTCAACTCTTTAAGCTACAAGCAGGATATCAGGCTGTATTCGGCTTGAATAGCGACGAGCCTCACCGCGTAGAGCTCAGACTTCTGGCGGGCCTTGTGAGTCGCTATTTACTAGTTGCTTGATTATACTCGTTCAGATTATTAAAAAATGACTGAATCTAGGAGAGTAATGTGAGCAAAATCAGCAAAACCCTAAGTTTTTCCCTACTGTCACTGATAATAGGCCTAAGCGCTGGAATCTTCGCCAGTACGTCAGCAGCACAGGACGGAAAGGTATTCGAGCTTAGAATCTACACGGCGACGCCAGGCAACTTGGAAAATCTTCATGCCCGATTTCGCGACCACACAATCCGTATATTTGAAAATCATGACATGAAAATAGTCGGATTCTGGTCACCTTTGAGTGAAGAAGATGCCGATGACACTCTTATCTATGTCCTAGAACATGCTAGTCAGGAAGCAGCAAACGCTTCGTGGCAAGCATTTGGGCAAGACCCAGAGTGGAAAGCAGTCTCTGATGCATCCAATGCGAACGGACCGATATTGGCAGGCGTTAAGCGACGCTATATGGCGGCGACTGACTACTCTCCACTGAAATAGCCAAGGCTACTGAAGCTCAAGATTGCTTTGAGATTCGCCAAGGTAAACAAAAAAGGAGTTTAATTCGAGCAGATTGTTAGAAGACGAGCGGATTATTAAAAAACTTAACTGAGCCATACGCCAATTCCAATAACTCTACCGTAGACTGCCCCTCGCCTACCCAATAGTACAATAAGCCACCCAACATAATCGCCGCCGTACTTACCGCTGCGACCGTCTTGTCATCCCATTTGTTATTGTCACCCATACCTACTCCTAAAAAATCTTATAGCGCTTCTGGCCAAAGCCGATTAGCTGAAGCCAATCCAGCGCCCAGTGGCTGCAACCGTGAACCATGTCAACATCGATGTAATGGCTAGCAATCGAATCATCCAAGGATTAATTTCTGCATGGGGGCGGCTGGTCAGAAACGGCTGCTTAATAAACAGCATGTAACAGGATCCAAGAAGGAGGACCAACATCTTGATCCAGAAGACCTGCATGTAATAGACCTTGTCACCCACGCCTGCCGCGCAAAAAATGCCAGTTAGAATTGCCACTAACAGAGCCCATCTGAAACACTTGTGCGTTCCAGTAACTAGTGTTTCCGAGGGAATGTCCTTAAAGATAACGCCTAGCAGACGAAGATCTGTTGCTAAGACAGTACCACCGAGAACCGCCATGGACAGCAAATGCACTGCCTCAACAGTCGCATAGACGGAACCGTAGGTGGTGCCAATGACTCCAAGCCACGAGGATTCGCGCATCCACGTAAAAAATGGAAGCAGGCCGGGGTATACGGCTTCACGAACACCCAACGCTTCAATTAGGACAATCAATAACAATACTGCGAATACTGACAGCGTCCTAGCATATTGACTCAAGATCGAACCTAACATGCAATCTCCCGAATTTTGATGTTGGAGCAAACCAACATGCTAATAAAAATCACTACTTACAGCGCGTTCAGCTGATCTACACAGCCGGCCGCCCAAAGAATAGTTGTGTTGGTAGTATTCGTGCAGTCCACCCAGTCATAAGGGATATATCGTCCTAGAATGACTACTCCACACCAAAGAACAAGTGAGGCTATCGCGCCCGTTCTCAATGGCTTTGGTGCTACCGGGTCGTTATCCCAATTACCTTCGGCACCCTTCATTCGATTGTTGAAAACCCAAGCATTGATAAATGCCAAAAATAACAGGATCATTTTCATTCGAAACCACAGGCTCTGAATCGTCTCCACTGGCTTCGCATATACCAATAGCGCACCGGTAATAAACATGATTACAAAGCCGATGATCATGGGCTTATGCAGTCTCGCGGCTATTGTAGAGGCAGGAACATTGGGCATGACCAGCCCAAGCATACGAAAATCTATGATAAACAGAGATCCAATACTAACCATCAGCGTGAGCACATGCGTTGCTTCCAGCCAGCTATAGCTGTAGTAGCCAGCAACCAGCATCTGGCTGTATTGCTGCGCTTCCATCCACTGCCCAAATTGCAGTAATAACTCGTTTATCACGCCTTCTAGCCTCCGTTAATTCCGTTCTAGAATGTATCGGTAATCAAAGGGAAAGGATAAACATCCTTTCGCCCAGAGTCCACCGTAATGATGTCGAATACATCAAAGTGAGGTGAATTACATGACTTAGGATTGCGCTAGGATCTCGCGCTTCCGGTATTCCGAAGGAGTCACACCCATAAGCTGGCGAAAAGCATTGTTGAATGGAGTGATCGATTGATAGCCAACAGAAAGGGCTATCGTCAGCACTGGCACGTTAGGCTTATCCTTGTCCGCTAACGCCTCTCCAGCGTCTTCGATGCGGTATTTATGCAGCATGGCATTGAAATTCCTATAGCCTAATTGCTTGTGAATAAAGGCGCGTAATCTGTACTCGGGAAGATTTAGTTTCTTTGCCAACATCGAGATTGTTAGGCCAGCTTCACGGTACAGCTTTCCTCCTTTGAACACTTTGTTAAAACTGTCTTTATCAAACGGCGCCCTGCTTTCTGGCTCCGCTTCCTCTGTAAGTTCTGCGACCTTGCGAATTACATTGCTAAGCGATACATAATCGAAACGCATCGCCACAAGCAACATACCCATGGCTAAAAACGCTATCGAGCTTACGATGATTGTCTGGGCAGCAGCATAGCTGTTTGAGCCACCATCAAGCAGGAAGTTTTCAACGAACATGACGCTGAAGATCAATGCACCCTGCACACCGATGATGAACCAACGCAGGATTCTGCGGTCATCAACCAAATCTGCTCTCCAACCCTTGAGAGTCCAATACATCGCAGAAGCAACGAAAGCCAAGGTCATGACATCCATGCAGGTGCTTAGAAATGCTAGTGAACCCAAATCGATGCCACTACTAAAGTAAAGAGACACGCCCGAAAAAATTGAATCGAGAACTACTTGAGTAGCAAATGCGAGAATCAACAAGATTGGAAATTTCTGTTGCTCTTGAAAGACCAAGAAACAATAGATCATGAACAGCCCAGGAACCGTATTCACCCCTATCTGTATGATCAATTGCCATTGACTTAGGTCTAGCCGAAACAGCGGGTCGATATGCTGACCTGCCATTCCGTTCAACAGATAGAAAATTATGAATACCGCCATTAGGGCGAATACCCTAGCGCTTCCCCCGCGCGGCTCTACCTTCAAGTAACCCGCCGCTAAGAGAAGGACGGCTACCATCGCAATAATCTGTGCGGTAAAAAGAAAAAGTGGGTTTGGCAAAAGGTATTCCTGAAGATAGGGGGCTAGCGTCTACGACAATAACCGATCAATTGACAAAATTCAAAGGACTCACTGCTCAATTAAGGCAGAAGTACAAGTTCTAGCCAGGCGGCATTCTCAAGAGCTTAGCGCCTAAATCGATCCTCCACCTCATCGATGATGCTATCGACTGAGCGATCTCCCCCTTTCGTCTGCATCGAATTGATTAAATAGATTGATTGCCTTCTCCGTTTTCTGACCAAAACGAAGTACTTTTTCAAAGTAACTATCGGGCCCTTCATTTTGTTGGATTAGGTCAATGATAAATGCCCCTAGAGAAGGCGCGCTAAGCAAAAGGTCTCTAAATGCATCGATATAGAGCTTGAGTTGAAACACGCCAAATTTACGTAATTGTGGCCACAGCCTTTGCATCGTTTCTGTCTCCTGTGAACTTGTTTCGTGCTTAGTGTCATTATCCATCTATTGCTCCATTAGCCTTCAGGCTAGCTCCACACGCAAGCACTTTCTCGCGCTCAATTTGAAAAAGGCTAGCCCACGAGTCCGTGAGTAACAGATTCGTGGGCTAAGCCAAGCGCAAAATCTACTATGGCCGCGTATCCCAAATCGATTGGCTTATTTCATCCACACCAACTTTAGGCGCGACCAAGCGTAGCGTTGTTACATCACTGAATCGGCGTAACTACAGGTCCGCGCCCTGCACTGACTATCGATGTAGCATTCACTTTTTGTGCCAACACTCTAAGCCATTGATTTAAAATATAATATTATGAAAGACAGGAATTAGAGGTGAGCAAAGTAACCAGCGAATGGCTGTTTGTACCAACTGAGGGTGGCTGAGAATATTTCAAGCGAGACAGAGTTGAAGTAAAACTAGCAGAATGGAACTTCTAGCGGAGTCGTGGTGGGATAGTGGAGAAGACTGCCACGCCGAAGTTCGGCGTGGCTCTACTTATTAATTAGGCAGGAGGGACAGGCTCGTCAACGGCGACCACGATAGATTCCTCGATTGCAGTCATTGCCTGCGATATAGACTCTAATTCGAAACCCATCCCAGCATAGTCAACTAGGCGTGTAATCAGCTTGTCATTAAATGCAGTTGCTGGGGTCCAAAAACCACCACCAACTTCATCGACATCGCGACGCAGACTTATTCCTGCCTGAGCCAGCATCTTGGCCGTGGATCCATACCCAGGATCTCGATCACCAGTTACCTTGACGCGCACTCTCTCCCCCTGCTGCGTCCTTCCAAGCAACCGCAAATCATAACAACCCTTTAACTGCTGTTCGGGGGTCGGACCTTCGCCCGGGCTAGGCAAGAAGAACCGAGTCGCCAACCAGCGCATCGGAGCGAAAGCCATCATGAACATCGACACCTTCGTGCCGGTAGATATTCTCTTCGCCGCCTTTTCGCCCTTCTTTCCCGAGCTGGTAAGCATCGCCTCGTCGTACTTGAAGTTTTCATCGTAGTAGCCGTCGAGCAGGGCATTGCTGCGCAGCACAACCCGCGTATTGATAGACGCCATAATGAACGGGGCCGCCCAGGAGTCGAAATCCTCATCGAATTCCACAGATACATTGTGTTGGCGCGCCGTAAAAGCATGCTCCGCCGGACACAGCGAATAGGGATCGCGCATTTCCTTACGAATCTTTGGGTCGGCAGATGCTTCCTTATAGAGGTTTAAGCCGCTGGCTATAGTTCCACCCGATGCACCGCCCTTTAAAACCTTCACGCGCAATTTGACATCATCGCAATAGCTACCAAAGTGTCGCTGCGCATGATCTTGCAGGAACTTAACACCTAAATCGGAAGGAATAGAGTCGAAGCCACAACAGTTCACGATCCTGGCCCCACTGCGCTTAGCATCATCCTCGTAGCGGCTAATCATTCGGCTAATCCATTGCGGTTCGCCAGTGAGATCACAGTAGTCAGTTCCTAACTGGCAACAAATTTTTATCAACAACTCGCCGTAAAGAGCATAGGGACCAACTGTAGAGATAACGAGCTCGGTCTTCTCACACATAGATTGCAGCGCCAGCTCATCTGAGGAGTCTGCAATAATTAGAGGAATAGCAGCTGCATTCTCACCTAACGAAGTTTTCAGTTCATTTAGCTTTTTCTCTGAGCGGGCCGCCATGGCCCACGTCAAGTTCGGCTCGGTGTATTCATTCGCAAGATAGTTACAGAGAATTTTACCGACGAAGCTAGTCGCACCGAAAATCACTATGTCGAATTCTTTGTTTATCATTTCGTTTGTTCCTGATTTTTAGACTGTAACATTGTGACTTGCCGGCAATTCGGTCTCACCCTTTGGGGGTGAGTTGCTCGCATTCCCATCGCGTGAATGGCGATAGCTCATCCAAATTAAAAACTGCAATCCGAAAAGTAAGGACGCTGCCAATAAATGCGTAGGTTGAACGAGTGCCGGCATTCCCAGGTGACCCAAGGTCGCTCCCGAAAGCACAGCCGCCCCTATTACACAGATCATAGTTAATGTGAGTTTACTCAGCGTGTGCTGCCACCCTAGGGACATGACTAGTAGTCGAGCGAGCCACAGATTAGCGAAGAGAACAACTGCAGAGAAGCTTCTGTGCACATAGAAGAACCAGGGCATTGCGTCAATCCAACTTGAACGCAGCTCCTCCCCTTGGGATTCACGGATGAAGTCTGTCATCTCTCGAACCTGTGTACCCATGGCCACCTGCAAGATCGTAAGTCCTAGTACTATATAGAGCCATGCTCCAAAGCGCGGGTCGATATTAACTACGGTTTGTGATGCCATGATCCCCCGTCGCGCTTGCGCGAGGGCATACAGCAGCGTGCCTACGATCGCCAATGCCATCAACATATGCACGGTAATCATGCCGGGCTGCAAGTTCGAACCCACCACCTTGGCACCAAGCCAGCCCTGAAACCCCACCATTAGGAAAGCTGCAACTGACGCCTTGAATATCCGTGGGTCATGCGCTCGGCAGGACCAAGAATAGATGGCCGTTAGGAAAATCAAGAAACCAATACTTACACCTACCAGCCTATTCGCATATTCCGTCCAGGTCTTCACCACGTTGAAACGCGTATCGGAGTAACCTAGTTCTGCGTATATTTCCTGATAGTTTGCTGGCAACTGCGCTTCACTCGTCGGCGGAACCCAACTACCAAAACATGTAGGCCAATCAGGGCAGCCCATACCGGCACCGGATGCACGCACTGTGGCGCCAACCAGTATTAAAAAATAGACAGCAGCTAGGGTTATCCAAGCCATGCGGCGATATCGCTTAAGGGCGGGATTATCTGTTTCCGTATTCATAGAATCTGAGAAGACCTCTGAATAAGCCCGACTTGGAGCAGAGCCAATTCTAATAAAATCATTGTTGATAGTTTTAACTTCGCAGGGCTGCCAACAGAGATATCGATGCGTAGCTATCCATCGGCAGACCCTGTTGTTCTTGATACGCTCGAATGGCGCTTCTGGTTCGTCTTCCTACACGACCGTCGGGCTCTCCTGAATCGAAGCCAAGATCGTTGAGCAACTCCTGTAATTCCTGAACCTGGGCGATGCTCATCGCCTGCTCGTTTTCAGGCATGTGCTGTATTGGAGGGCCACCGGCAAACCTATCTGCAAAATGCCCAACCGTCAGCGCATAGAAAATTGGCGGATTGTAGACGCGCGTGACTCTAAAATTGTCGTAGGCAAGGAAGGCTGGGCCCTGCGCACCTGCGGGAATAACTACCGATGCCTGCATGTCAGCTACCGGTATCGGAGCACCCGATGTCTGCAACAGGCCGATATCACGCCATTCTTGTAGCGATTTACGTGAATTGGTTCCAGCTAGTGCAAAATTAAAGTCATCTGGGAGCAATATCTCCCTTCCCCAACGCTCGTCACCCTTCCAGCCCGACTTAGCGAGGAAGTTCGCTGCTGAATTAAAAACATCTGGCAGGCTATTCCAGATGTCGATTCTGCCATCGCCATCGCCATCCACGGCGTGTAGGGAGAACACTGAGGGCATAAATTGCAGCTGACCCATGGCTCCCGCCCAAGACCCGCTCATGTTCTCCGCTGAAATATGACCATCATCTATGATCTGTAAGGCAGTAAGCATCTGTGAACGGAAAAACTCGGCTCTGCGTGGGTCATATGCCAGGGTTGCGAGTGCCTGTAAGACTGAGAAGCCGCCTGTATTGCTGCCAAAATTAGTCTCAATCGCCCAGAACGCCACGAGGTACTGCGGCTGTACGCCATGGCGCTGGCGCACCTCCTCTAACAATGCCCCATGCTCTCTTAATAATTGCTGGCCACGTTCCACCTGCCTATCAGTGACCCTCAGACCTAGATAGCGGGTAAAAGTCTGTACGAACTCAGGCTGGCTGCTATCTAACTCAAGGACTCGGGGTAGTGGCTCTTCTAGGTCATCAAGCGCCTCTAGAGTTGCCGCGCTAATGCCAAGCGAGGCCGCTTCGACGCGCAACTGGGCCACCCAATCGCCAAACGATTGTTCTTGAGACAATGCTGAGGAACTTAACTGGAGGAACAGTAGGAATGCAGCTGCTGTTTTCATACCGCTATGATAATGGATATTGCCGCGAATGGAAATCTGCAATAGACGAAGCCCGCGGCTCGCCGAGCCTATTGACTAGCACCCACTCACTTGACCTCTACTGACCTGATCAGGCCGCGACTTGGTGGCTAAGGTATTCGCTGAGTTGTTTCTCATCCTGCGCAGCCAATGCTCGAAAATTAAGGCCGAGGTGATAGCTGTCCTGACGTTGACGACGGCAATAAGAAACAGTACAAGTAGATTTGATTTTGCGAGTACAGCTGCCCTGTGCCGGCAGACTAAATTCTAATTCGAAGTCGGGAAAAAGCCCTGCCTCTGACTTAAACTTCCTTAGCTGCTCGACCAGCTGGTGACGGCACTCGATTTGGATGCCAGCAGGACATAGGTTCATCAGAGTGCCATTTCGGACAATGCCTGCCAGGCGAATATTCGCCTCTCCGCACAAGCCAACTCGAGGATAGTTTCGTTTCTCATTGTTCATAACAATAGTCTTCGAATGATTTAAACAGGTTTACAACATTACTCCAAATACCCGATTATCCTAGCGTTCATTGGTCAAATTTAGACCTGCCGCACATTTTTCGAAGTCACGGCCGAAAAAAATGCAGCCGAAAGGAATTTTTACAGCTACATCCATAATTCAACTCAAGAGAAGCGACATGGCCCGTTACGAAATAACAGCTAATCATTCCAATACCAAAATAGGGAGAATTCTTACATGCTTTTTCTTGCTCTCGCTATCTGGATCAGTCAGTAATCTCGCCGCCCAAGACAATCTCATTCCTCAAAGCCCCATTAGGGAATATCTCGAACAGGAACAGCGAGCGAACTACGACTCCCTTCTTCTCCAATTCGGCAACAACAAGCAGCTACCAAGCGGCTTTGAACTGCAGGCTCTGCTCGCACTTAAACACTACCCAGAGTTACGAGACACAAAAATTAATTTCATAGTTAGCGATGTCTCAATACCACTTTCATCACGCCCCTATTGGGGCAGTATGCTGCGCTCGGCGAAGAATAGAACCTACCAGGTAATCATAGACAGCGAGCTAGAAGGAGTAAGAGAGGCTTTGCTGCTAAAGAACCAACCATTCAATGCCCAGGTTGGAATCATCGGCCATGAACTCGCGCACACGGTCTACTATCTGAATCGCTCGTTCTTCGGAATAGTCGGCAATGCTTTGTGCCAATTAACTGATTGTCGAATCCAGTTTGAACGCGCCACCGACAGACGCCTGATTGACTACGGCCTCGGCTGGCAACGCTTCGACCATGCAACATTTGTTAGAGGTCGAATTTCGCAAGACCGTGCTTCGGCGTTTACTGCTGAAGGTGGGGGTGGAGCCTATATGAGCCCCGCCGAAATTATGCGAATCATGGAAGGTCATGAAGTTTACTCGGACTAATTACAATCACCGCTTAAGAGAATAGGTTTAGCTCAGTTCCGCTTATAGCAAACTGTGTCTTCAGCTCTGTAGAAACCCCTGCCATGCGCCTAAGCGCAAGATGAATATGCTCAGGCGTCAACGTTATGCCATTGGGATCGACCTGTAATGTTTGCGGATTTATCTTCAACGCCTCTACATGATCGTCGGTAGCGCCAACAACACGATTACCACGAACTCCTGCGCCCATTGCCATGATGCTGGTCACGTTCCAATGATCCTTGCCATTATTATCATTATAGAAAGGCGTACGCCCGAAGTCTGACCCAATTACGACCGTCACTTTGTCTTGTAGGTTTTTTAGTTCAATCTGGGTCCAGAGGTGATCGAGGCCTTCTAGCAGTTCGGTCAATCGCCGGCTGTGGTTCTGATCATGATTGCCATGCGTATCGAAGCCACCCATATGCATATTCGCACTCACCGCTACGCCACTCGCGAATGCCGCAGTTGCCACTTCTGCCTGCCCTTCCAAACCGCTCGACACTCGATCCGGCAGCAATCTGACGAGCCTGTTTAGATTATTGTCTCCGACACGCGACATGATGAGTTCATCGAGCTGATGGTAAAGTAGCTCGAGTCTTCAGGCGCTGCATCCTGGCACGCCGTGCCTGTTCAATTTCGGCATAAATCGACGGAGAGAAGTATTCACGGCGATTCTCTGCATCCTCGCCCGGGCGGTTTGCATTCGGAAAAGCGAGCTGCTGAAACACCTCACCCCTGCCTATTCGAGCGGGAGCAACCAATGACGCCGTGTTGTCGTAGCCTCCATTGCTGATATAGGCCAACGGCTGAGTCGGCGCCGTAGTAGCGGCTGCTAGCGCTGCAAAGCTAGGATAACCCGACTCGATTTTTCCACTCCACACATAGCGAGAGCCGGAATCGTGATTATTGGTCTGCGTATCGATACCATTTATAACTAACAGGCGTGAGGCATGTTTCGGAAAGAAGTTAGCAAAATGTCCAGGAGAATTCGCATCGGGCGGATCTATATCTGCGGGATATGAACCTGGAAAACGGATATTCCCCGCTGCCCGAATCGCATTGGCAGAATAGCTATTGACCGGCCCTCTGCCATCCAGCCGGGGACGATTTCCCTTGGGATCGATGAAGTAAGTAGGATCCCACCCACCGCCGGCGTTTACAGATATCCAGAACCGGCCCGGCGTCGCCTGCTGGGCAAATACGGTTTGCTGAGGAAGAAGCAATCCTAGACTTCTGCTACCCAAGTATTTAAGAAACTGGCGCCTGTACATAATTACCCCGTTCGCTTTAAGAAGCCCGCTCTAGCTGTATAAGAATTTGAAGTCGGCTAATAGATAGGCAGCGACTGCCATCCAGGCACGAATCACATAGTGGCGATCCTGCACTAGACGATCATCTCTAACATCTTTCTCGTAGAGTTGAGCTCCATTGAAGTCCTTGGTGACATCGCAGTCGCTAGGCAATGTGATATCCGATCGTTCACCGCCGCTCGCCAAAATTATCTGACGCCCTCTGTTGAGACTGCTCATAAATAGCTGCTCAGTTATCACCAGCTCTTCTGATCCTATAGGTAACTCTTCGCCCAAAAGATATACATGTAGAAACTGAATATTTTGACGAATTCGAACCATCACCGCTTCATCCAATGCGCCAGATTCGTCATACGGATTCATCTCATGGTCAACAAATAGAAATAGTTTCCGCTGCGCTTCTGGCAGCCAAAAATCTCTAGGCACGGCATAACATACCAACTCGTTTGCCATGCGTAACTGCATCGCACTCATCAGTCCGTTGGGAGACTTGAGACGCGTAGTGACACTATCTGAATCTATTCCACCATAGATCTGATGAAAGGTTTTGTTCAGTCTCGAAGTAGAACTGCTATTGATATCTTTATAATAGTTGTCGAGCGAACGCCTCCATTCAAAACCAAACAAAGAAGCAACCTTTCTATCGAGCTGCTCCGGTGTTAACAGATAACTCGACCCCGTATTTGCATGTGCTATCGGATTGGCGTCGACCGAAAGGCCATCGGCCTGCCAATAGGGACTCATCATTATCTCTTCTATAAGCGTCTTCAATCGAAAGCCATCGCTAACGAAATGTGACTGCATACCATTAAGCAGCGTTCGCTCTGCTATATAAGCATCGACCTCGACCTGAGAGCTGGATGTGCTATTCGGTGCTGATAACGGCTCCTTACCGGTAAGCCCATTCACCATGATTCTCGTAACAGATCTGGGAAATTTTGGATCCCCCACTATCTGATTCGCCAGCCATTGCACCGAACTATCTATATTTCCTGCTAACGGCATAGACTCGCCATTAAACCCGCGAGCCTCCATGTCGGCGTACCAACCGTATTTACTAAGTCGGGCCGGACGATATTGCCCCTTGTGATTCCAGTTCTGGAAAACTGACGCGATTGGATCGATCAAGGAATGACACTTCGAACACTCGGGGTTATTAATTGTTGGAATTGGCGTAGTAATGTCCACCGAATTACCTGGACGCATCCCCTCGATTGCAAGCACTTCGGTATCTAAGAACAAGTCGAATACGACCCTTGCCCTACCCCGATTTCGGTTTGTGGATGTTGTTGGATAACGATTGAGAAACATCGGTGAAGTAAGTATTCCTGCATGTGGAACACCCTCTAGGCGAGCGGGGAGAAATTCACTGCCATCATTTGAACCGCTAAACGGCAGGTTTTCTATACCGTAGGTTCTCGCCGAGTAGGAATTAACCATCATGTAGTCGGCTGTGAGCATTTCGGTGAATGGCAGGTCATTACGTACAATGTAATTGATCAACGCGAGTGGCTCTCGAGCCACTCCATCATTCGTCGCTCGTCGCTCGTCGCTGCGCACTGTAATTATCACCGCGACTGTCTTTGCCAGGATCGAACCAACGGCGGTCCGGGAAATCGTCGTTACTCAAAAGACTTATGGCCGCCTCAGAGCCATTTCTAGAGTGGTATTTATCGGTGAGCAGGTAGTCGTTAAATATTTCTGAGAGACGCAGATAGAATGATTCCTCGGCCATCATGCCAGAAATGGCCTGCCGCATCCCTATATCGCCACCGTTTGCAACCATCCTAAATTCATCGAGCGTAGGCAATCGGCTCACCAACTGCTGGGCAGCCCTGCGCAAAGCCTCCGAATCGGACAGAGTGCGAATGAAGCCTATGGTCTCGCCGCTGACCTGTTGGTTTGTGCTATTGAATGCGCCCAGGATATATTCTGCGAGCTCGCCTGCACAGGCCGCGTCACAACTCGCTGCTTGCCCAAGCGGCATCGTGTCACGAATATAGTTACTTAGTACCGACTCACTAGCGCAGTTCGCACAAGCTGCAAGAGAGGGATTCCCTGAGACTCCAGTACCGCTCTCACCATGGCAGTTGCTGCACTGCTGAACATAGAGTGCCAGCGCCTCCGCCGAAGGCTGATACTCAGCTGGTACCTCGCTAGGCTGATGATCTGGATTTAGATCTACTGCGCCCGCGATCGAGAAAATGAACTGATCCTCGCTGGACTCCAATCGTAGCTGCGCGGAGTAGAGCTTGCCGCTGGGTAACTCTATCTCATCAACATCAATGGTTAGCTCGACGGGGTCGAAGACACCGGAATTCGATATTGTGATTGAAGTCTCAACTGCCTCTTCGAGCACGAGAAAATATTGCTCATTGAATTCGAGGCGGAAGATTAGCTCCATGGCGCCGTAGCCATCTATATCTATTCGCGGTATGGAAAGGTAGCCATTGGCCAAGGTCGAACGCTCAGCTAGGGCATTATTAGAGACCAGCAGCAGCACGAGCGCCAGAACGGGTAGAAATACTTTACGCAACACTGTCATAACAGATCTCCTAATATCTATCACCAACCACTTTGCAAGTGACTACTAATTATTAGGTATATCTGCGCGGGAAAGAGCGTAACTAATTCACATTCCTCGTGCGTGAAACGATCAAAAGAGTTAACCCGGTCACAGCTTAGCGAGAAGCTGGAAGGCAAGCCGTAAGTGCTTGGCGGAAACTGAAGAGGGAATAAGGAATAACCATCCTAGAGCAACGTTTTCAATAGAACGCTTAAAGTACTTTCGAGAATAGGCTCCATTTATCATTTATTATCAGTGATATACGGAACTATTGTGGAGCTAATAATTAATACTGGCAGCGAACAAATACCGCCGAGATTGACCAAAACAGACTAGGGCGTCTGATAGGCCTGATCACCGCCACAGGAAAGCGCAGCTTGCAAAAGCAGGCCTAGGCAGCTTGATCTAGCTTCGCATCCCGCAGCTTGGCGATTACTGACTCCATAGCCCTATCGATTAGCGGCGCCTCGCAAACAACCTTTACGGTGCCTGCCTTTAATTCTCTGGCCAAGCCCATTTTCGACTTCTCGATTACTTTTACACCCTGACCGTTAACGAAGACATATTTCTCGATCGTGTCAATCTTGGCCGCGAGAGTACAGCGAATGGCTTGCCCTGCTTGTGCTTGAAACTCTAGCCATATCCCTAGTGGATACTTAGACACTTCCAAAAGATGCTCATCATCGCTGGGAAGGTTTGATTCTGCCGCCACATCGCTAGGCTCAGCACTGTCATTATCTGGACTCGGACTAAATTCCTTAGATTCACCGTTAGCTGCGCTAAGAGGCTTCTTGAAACAGGCTTCCTGCACTCGTTGCAGCTCACTAAGTGTTTCCTCAGCTTCCGCCTTCTGCACACCTGCGACCCCCAATGCCTTGCCGAGGTTCAGCAGAAGCCGTGGATTGACCTTGACGAACCGCTCCAGATCACCTTCCTGCCTTTCAGTGCTAACCGTCCAGAGAAAGACATCAATCGTGTTCATCACGGGCCGCCAACTGATGCCGCCTGGACCTTCACGCAGCACCACCTGCACAACAAACTTATGGAAATAAGTTTGTAGAAAATTCTTAGAAAATGGATCTATCCCCTTATCTAGAATCCTCTCGTCAATCTTATGCAGCGCATATTGTTCGACTTATTCCAATCGATCCTGCCGCTCGTCCTCATCTAAGAATTGCTGCTCTTTCTCTCTCTGCGAACGCGCAATTTCATCTTTCAATGATAGGAGATTTTGCAACAAGTTTTCTACGACAACAATATCGCCGGCATAGTCGCGAACCAGGCTCGTCACTAGTTCCAGCATCTTTACGTAGACAGGATCCTGATCCAACATCTCGGATCCCGTCCAACTAATGCCCGCTGTCGCTAGCTCATTGAGAAATATCCGTGCAGGATGATCGGTCGAATCAAAGAAGCCCGCGTCATTTAGGGCTATTTTCAATATTGTTATTTGGGTTCTGCCTACCAACTCCTTAACCGGGATAGGAACAGCCTTATCATTCCATATCTCCTCATACAGAAACGTCACCAGATTAATGATGTCAGAGGATTGGCTATCAATTGCTCGCAGGGTGTCGGCGCTGCTCTCTTGCTCCAACAGGTTGCCGACAGATTTGCTGAGATTCTGCGGCTCGTAGCTTGAGACCTCTTCACCATTTACAGGTTCAGACACCATAGCCGGCTGTAATTTATTTAGTAAGGCAAGCAGCTGATCGTTCGCTACTACCTCGAGCTTCTGACTCCCAACCATCACGCCCGATTGTGTTGCCCCAGGGCTCATTACTTCTGCTGCTGCCTGACCGAGTGCTGCGCCCTGAACGGCGTTCCCAGCATCTGGGATCCTATGCATGAGCTTCTGCATGATGGACAACAACTGCTGACTACCGGCTGTGGAACCGGCCGTATCAGTTGCAAAGGCGCGATCTGTGGGATCGATTTTCTGCGGCCTGACGCTACGCTTGTTCTGCTGCTCGGCTCTACTCCTCGCAGCCATATCGAGATCAGGCAAAACTTTATTGTCGATCAATATACCGTTGGCCTCGGTAAGCGCCTTCTCTAGATTATAAAATACGCCGCGATTGAATTTCCCATAGGTGATGAGCAATTCGGTTGCTGTCATCCCCAAAGGACGAATCGCCTCTTTGAAGGCCTCACCAATCTGCTCGGGGTCCATGGGATTGTTCGATTCATCGATACGCGTTCCATAGAACAATGTATCTAATCGAGTAGTGAAAGTGAGATATTCGCTGATATCGCAATTTCTCGCATGAGAGATCATGCCCTCCATCGCGATTATAGCTTCAAGGTCGTCCTCTTCTACTAGGCTAAGACTGCCATAGTCCAATACGTGGACTTCCTTCGTGACGACGCCCGTAAGTTCGTCGAAATACGATCGCATATTCACAGCGAAGCGCTCCAAAACGGCGCCGCGTTCGTTCATCAAGTTTAGATCCCGGGATCTCTTGCCAGCCGGTTCGTTGGCTATCGTCATATTTGCATCGGATAGGGCTTCAGAGACGAATTCTGACAGGCTGACTGCCATTGCATCACTGAGGGTATCCAGAATATTCTTCACATTATCCATATCAGTTCCTAATCGGGATTCCCATCCTGTACAACACTTCTACGAGATATCTGAAACCGACCAAAGCTGCCAGCACACAGTAGTTAGAATGCTAACCCCTGTTGCTTTACATGTCGACTTGTAGAACCTCTGAATGCCCTGTAATTCCTAACACTCACCTCTCCTGTGGGTCATCAGCGACAAACAGCTTATGAGTCAAATAAGTCCTTCAATTGCGTGATTGCAGATGATAGATTTCGCTACACATTCGAAAACACCAATAATTACCCATCACGGGAGTCTCGACGACCATGCATTACCGCAAAATCTTATTTAGCCTCGCTTTGGCCAATCTATTAGCAACACCAGCATTGGCGCAGGACTCGGGCCCCATTGGCCCCAGCCCCTATGACTTTAATACTGAGACTTGGATGCAACCCTTTGCAGGAGATGGTCACTCTTGGGGCGGCACTTCCGGTGTAGTTGTTGAGTCGAAAGACAGAATTTTTGTCCTTCAGCGCGGCGAGACACAGCTGCCTGACCCGATTCCCCCTGAATACACTAGCTTTGCAGGATCGATGGGCTGGAACGTGCTCCGCGGTCGTGGGCGAGTATGGCAGAACTGCATCTATGTAATTGATAGTGAAGGAAATTTACTTGAAGTATGGAATCAGTGGGATCATCTGTTCGCCGGTACAGATGGCCCGGGGCCACACAGGCTTCGCATGAATCCTTACGACCCCGAGAAACGGCTCTGGCTCGTCGACGAAACTGGCCACATCATCTATGTATTCTCCAATGACGGCTCGCAGTTGCTGATGACACTGGGCGAGAAGAATGTTGCTGGAAAAGACGAGTATCACTTCAATCAACCACAGGACGTCGCATTCCTTCCCGATGGAAAGATTTTGATCGCAGATGGCCTAGGTGGGAACAACCGAATTGTCGTACGCGACGCTGCGGGCAAGTACTTGT
>Ga0307995_1000138_pt1 | contig 51546 bp, 62 predicted proteins | sample EllFjometagen262_FD_203132 | JGI IMG/M metagenome (GOLD analysis project Ga0307995, IMG submission 203132) | Marine microbial communities from Ellis Fjord, Antarctic Ocean - #262 | ecosystem: Environmental > Aquatic > Marine > Unclassified | place: Southern Ocean | collected 2014-11-02 | reverse complement strand
ATACCGAATAGAAAGCAGGGGAAGTGTTGAATGCAACGTTTTGCATATTTGCAACATAACCCCACTGAGTAGCTGAAATGTTATCGGCATTTGATCCCATGCTGGATAGTGATGTCCACTCCGCTGCAGATATTGCCGCGTTGCCAATGTGAGCTATTTCAAGCCACTCTGTGTTTGTTATATTTGCAGAGCCCATTACCTGAAGTGATGCTAACGCTGCTGATGACAGGACTGTGTTTCCTGCACCATCGTATATTGTATTACCGTCGGTATGCATTACACGCTGGTAAGTGTCTTGTATTAGTGAACCTGATAGATTAGGTAGTGCCATCTATAACCCTTATTTTCGTTTTTGTAAAACTTTAATAACCTTCTCAATCACAGGAAGCTTTATATCTTCTTTGATTGGATTTTCTTGTATGTATTCTGCTACTATATTGTTAAGCTTGTTTTTTCTTATAGTCAAATTGCTTATGTTTATATCTTCCTTGATAAGCATTTTGACTAAATTTAAAATATGCTCTTTTTCCGTTAATGTAGGTTGGGATAATATATGTACTGTATCTTTGGTTTTTTTCAATATTGGTTTTTCCTGAGATATAACCTCCACTGTAACCTTTTTAGATTGCTGTACTTTGAATTTAGATTCCCAAGGAGTGAAATAAGTGTCTTCTGCAATTATTTCTAGCCTTATTGTACCTTCAGTGCTTTCGTCTATAAGACCTCTAAGTCTCTTAACAGGTATTTTAACTTGGCCTGATTCAGATATTGTGCCTTTAAACATTATATCAAAGCCATCTGCTTCTACAACTAATCTAGCTTTAGATTTTTTTAAAGACGCTCCTTCAAGTTTTATCTTTGCTTCAAAATTCTCTATTTTATCCGTGTATAATTTGTACATTTCTTTTGATCTCCTCAGCTATTAGTTTTATATCATCCAAATATATTTCTATATTTTGTATTTCTTTTTCTTCGTCGTAAACTTTAATACCTTTTCTAAACATAACAAGCTTTATTACTTTACGTCGCTTCTTTTTATCTTTGTCGTACTTGTTCCAGCCCTTGCTTTTACCTCCATGCTGGATTATATCGATTACTTCATTCCATAAGCTATCGTTATCGTTCCAAGCAATGGCTGCTGTGTTCCAAGCTATCTCTGTTGATTCATGCGACATATATAAATATCATCCTCAGTTCTAAAAATTACCACCATCAATTGCAATGACACTTCCCGTAAATGCCGGCATATTAGCTGTGGTTACTTTTGCAAATGTTACATTATCAGCTATCCGTATATTCTGGTCCATCATGTGGACTTCCGTAGCTCCCTGTCCTGATTGTACTTTCAAGCAGCTTAAGTTTCCGCCGATTGTGAGACCGCCTCCGCCATAGAATATAAAGTCCTGGCCTGATGAAGGAATATTTGCTGAATGATTTTTGTCTATTACAAATGCATCTGCTGATATATCTACTCCGGCCACCCATCGTTTCGTTGACGTACTTGTAAGAAAACTCAAATACTTGTCACTATCACCATCTGTTACGTTTCCTATTGTTATCCTCTGACCGGTCATAGTCATGTTGCTCGCTGTTACAGATACCTGGCCTTCTGATATTACAAGATAATCACGTACAGGCTCACCAGCCTGAGAGGCTCCAATTCCAAAGTGCATAGAGCCCTTGATTGCCGAGCCATCAGATGCAACTCCATCTACTTTACCATATATCTCCATTGCAGTTGCATCTTCATGGGAACCTGCAGAACTTATTGAAAGATCTTCCCAAGTTATAGTACCCAGTCTATCACCTTCAGATGCAGTTGATGGCGCTAGAAAAGTACCTGGAGAATATGCCATTACCAGCTCTGAACCTGATGTTTCTGTAGTGACGGCACCACCTACTGCTATATTTCTATATTTCTTAGTTATTATCCTTCCGCCTCTGAACTCCATCTCTTTTGTTCCGTCATCAGATCTAAATTTTATATTGTCAGCTTTAAAATCTATATCGTTTTTTGGATCAGTTGTCTTAAACCCAAGCTTGCCAGATTTAGAAACATACATAAAAGTTTTTTCATAATTAAGATATTCATTTGTAGGGTTGGCCTCATGAGGCTTTCTTATGCTCCATTCTCCAGTTGGTGTAAAACCCATCTCCAAAGATGCTGAAGGTATGGCAAGCATCCCTGAGGCTGAACCTTCATAATCAAAAGATGTAAATCTTGATGAAGTGTAAGTTCCATTAGAATTTGATATAGCTGTAGGGTAACCAAAAGACCCTGTTGTTGTAGTATCTCCAAAATGAAATAACGATTGTGATACTGAGTATGATACGTATGAAGTTGTTATGAATGTGATAGATGCTGTAGGTACACCGCCAAGAGACATTGATACATTGTTTGCTGGGTTTGAATTTGCAAAGTATGGATGTTCTGATGTACTACCCGTTGGGCTTACTGGTAGATAAACTAAACTTGAAGTTGAGAAAATAAGTGAACCTGATGAGTATATTATTGTTTGAGGCATTATTTATTCTCCAAAGCTTTAATTCTGCTAGTCAAATCATCTATGACTGTCTGTTGTTTGTTTATCATATCTTGTTGGTCTTGCACTGATTTGACTAACAAGGGTAAGAATGCATTATAATCCATAATTATAGGTGCCTTCTCTGGATCTGGGTTTGATTCTTCGTTTCCATGTACAGCATCAGGGAAATATTCCTGTACTTCTTGTGCGATAAACCCTGACTGTCTCATCCCACCTTTTGACGAAGGAGTAGCTATCCACTCAAAGTCTCTTACAGGTATACCCATCAAATTGTCTATACTTAATACTGTATCGGTTATGCTTTCTTTAAGTCTTCTGTCAGATACAGTTTCATATATAACTTTTGTCTTATAATTGAAGTGATCTTTTCTAACGCCTCCTGCATAGTAGCCTTTTATAGAACCGTCGTGACGGGCTTCTTTATGTTCGAATGAAATATAAAACACATTTCCTAGACCGCAATCTCCTGGATAAGCTACACTCTGCCAACCTTGTCCTTGTATATAAGTCGACTGATACGGTGGTTTGTTGTGAGTACCATTTTCTGCGCATGTTAAATAAGGAGGCATTGATGTATTAGCTGTTGTCTGAGGAGGGTATTTCAAATCTACTGTTCTAGGTATAGATGAAACGCCTATTTTTATACCATGACCTGCACCGGCCATATTACATTCATGGTTATCGTTATGCGCGTTTCCGGGATCCGCCATCTTATTGAAGATTGCTGCATACTGCATTCCTACGTTAGTACTGGCGAAAGATGAGTGGTGAGCTGCTGCTCCAACTGGACAGTCCATAGCATTAAAACCATTGACAGTAAGCCAGGCTGTTTCGTCATACAGTCCGCCAAATGAGTTCCAACCTACAGCTGCTGATAGTGATGGATCATACAATGGCGGGCCAATGGTTGTTGTACATGATATATAAGACCACGATCTTAAATGATTACCACTTCCAGCTCCGTGATATGGGTTAAATCCTATTGTCGCTACAGTATCCTTATCAAGTAGACCTGAAGACATACAAGCGCTACCTCCTGAACTTATGTTGTTTTCTCTAAAGTAAGTTATCTCGTTTGTAGACGTATTATATTTTAAAGAATAATATGTATCGGCTTCTTTAAGGCTATAGTAGAAAAGGTCATTGTTTGCTGCTATCTGCATACCTCCATGTGTACTTGCTAGTGATGCAGCCATAGTTAAATTATCTGGCTGAAGTCTTATACCTGCTGAGCCATCGCTAATCTTTATTGCATTGTTTTTCGATCCTTTGTTTCGTATATGAAAGTCATCAGCAGCTGTTCTGTGCACTTCAGCATAATCTGTAAACTGAGTACCTTTCCACATATGTCCGTATCCATCGCTCTGTGTTATCCAGTTAGCGCCCATCTGTAATGCTGTTGTTGCTGTGTGATTTCCTAAGTTGTCTGCACTACCACCACTACCGCCAGAACCACCTGTGTTGCTTGAGATTGTAATGTGATCTGTCCCAGCGTTTGAAGATAGAGTGACATTTGTTCCACCAACTAGATATAAATTATCATTTGCAGAGGCAACTAAATCAGCCTGTGCAGCATGAGGTGTTGTCCCTGAGTGAGTTACTTTTATTTTGACGAATGCATTAGCAGCGGTTGATGCAAAAGTTATAGCATCAGTCGCTGTAGTTAGTGTCATACCAGATCCGGCTACCAATGTCATCGTGTCAGTAGCGGTATTGGCTGTCTGAGAAGTCTGGCCTGCTACTGCAAATGTTTTATATAGATCTTGATCTGGTGCACCCGTTGAAGCGCCGTTTGTTATTGTTAACACGTCACCTGAAATAGCTGTTGTTATACCTGTACCTCCGGCTATTTTGAATGTATCAGTAGTTGAATTTGGGGATGTAGATGTTGAATCTGCCTCAATTGTGTGCCATAAGTTCTGGTCAGAAGCACCCGCGGGGTTATTGTTTGTTATCGTAAGAGTGTCGCCTACTATGGCTGTTGTTATACCTGAGCCTCCAGCAATTGTTAACGAATCAGTGGTTGTATTCGGTGTTGTTGATGACGGGCCGTCAGCATTTATTGTATGCCATAAGTCTTGAGCTGCTGCGCCAACTGTTGAGGAAACAAAATCTGCAGCTGAAATTGTTTTTAGCTGACCTGTAACTCCGTCCCAGTTAACTAGCTTAGATTGAGATGCTGCTGGTAAACAAGGAAGATATACTGACCCTGAAATTATCCAGCTATCATTACAGCTATCTCCGAATAAGCCAGGGCCTGACATTGTAACAGGACCTGAGAATGAAGTTGTGCCATTTATAAGATTGGGGCCTGACATCGTAACAGGACCTGTGAATGAAGATGTGCCTCCGAACGTATTTGGGCCTGAGAAGATAGATGGGCCAGTTGAGGTTACAGTATTAGATACTACATTTGTAAACGTAGCAGTTAGTTCATTTTTCCAAGGTACATTAGGTATCACTGCAGTATAATCTGCTATATCACCGTAATCGTTATAGAATTCAAATTTAAAATCTAGTGAGTCATACTCGGCAACATTACATTTTATTGTTGGGAATATAACGTCCCAAGTTCCTGGTGTAAATCCTTTTCTATCCCATGGCTTTATTGATATATCCCATAAGTACCATACGCCAGAATCTATTTTAAATCTTGGACCTCCACCTTCAGTACCATCTGCTTTAAATATAAACTTCTTACCTACCTCTTTCTGATTATTATTATAGTCATAGTCAACTTGTTTTTTCTTTATAGCTGTGTCTTCTATTAGACCTATAAACTTACCATGTGCAGAACCTCCATCGGTAAATGCAGAACCTGACATATATAATGACAACTTGGGCTCTTCTATTGCATCGTCATAAGTCGTTGTCCATGTAGGTATTTGAGTTTTTTGAGATACTGCCTTGAATGAAAGTTCATACCACTGATCTTGGTAGAAAGAAGCTGTGTTTGAAGATGATGGTTCGAATACCCAATATGCTGTTCCATCAAGGCTAAGAGCTTGCTGATTGTCACCTATTACTACGCAATCTTGCACTGGTGGGTTTTCTGCAGCTGTCTGCTGTTGGTATATACCTAAAAATGGATTTGGCGTACCTACACCGGAAGCAGTCCAATAAGTATTTAGTGACGTTGCTCCATTAAATGCAACACCTTGTTTAGTGAAGTCACCCATAGGTGCACGGAATTTCTGATAGTCCCTTCTATACAATAACTCCTGAGCTGCAACTGCATTATCTGATGCAAGAACCCAGTCAAATGGAGCTTGTTCATTTTTCATATAACACTTAACACGTGTAACGTCTCCAGTCATTGGCTGTAGATTATTGAATGTTACATGTGCATAAGAAGTATTAAGCGGCTCCCCGGTTGACCCTGTAGGGTTTGCACTGTAGCTTGCGGGAGCCTGTGCCCACATAAGTTCAAAGTCAGAATCTGTAAATTCAAAGTGTTCGAAGTCTTGATACTGTGCTCCTGTTGTTCCTTGTATTGTAGTATGTGGTGATGAAGTTCTTATCTCGAAAGGTGAGATTACTTCTTCGACCATAGATACATACGCACCTGTTATAAATGATGGTATGTTGTTTGTTAGCAGATTGTTTTCAAATAATCCATCGCCTTCCTCTTCAGGGGCAAAGACTGGATTTGATGGTGTGTGTTCTGTTGAATATCCTAGATACGAACCAGGTCTAGGAGTTTGAGGGGATCGTACTATTATTACACCACCTACCATATCACTGGTAAACCCTCCAAAGTCTATATAATTAGTACCTTGAGGTTTCGCTGTTATAAAAAACTTACCTCCACTCTTTTTATATTCTACCTTAGTTGTTGTGTTAGGGCCTTGAACTTCTGCAGCATAACCATCAGACGAAAGCACATAGCTTGATGTAGGATTTCCGTTCCAATATAGAGATGGTGTAGACCCTGATAGATCTTGATTGTGTGTTAGTGCGTAAAATGGCTTTAATATCTCCTCTATCTTTATTACAGGTCTAGAAGTCTGGCCGTATAAAACAGGTGACTTGTTAGAGTTGCTAGGCTTAGTTGTAAATATCCTAGTCCATCTAAAATTAGGTATACCATACCATGCAGAAGGGATTGGCGTACCATCCGGTCCTTGAGAAGCTACTCCTATTATTGTAACTATAGTGTCTCCTGGTGGAGTATTGGTAGTTACATCTATTGATATCACTTTAGTATCTAGATCGTCGCCTAAACCATATACCTGTGACTTAAGTACTTGACCGTTGGTATCTAACACTTCGACTAGTATCTCTGAGTTTAGAAGCATTGTAGCTGCAGTACCTCTTATTCCTATAAAATTCTTACCGCCAGTAAAATTGAATGAAGGATCATAGTCTAATTTAAAGTAATTGCTAGACTTGTCATCAAAATCTTCGAAATACACATTTCTATTATATAAATCTTGGAAGAAGTATTGACCTACGGTGGTCTCTATCTGAAGTCTTTCTATTCTATCTGTCGCTGTTGTGTTTGATGCCATTTATTATTCCCAGTATTATACTATATAAATATCAAGTACTACACAATAACCTTACTCAATCCTTTAGTTATGTTGATCTCTACTAGACCATCAACCATATCTTTCATGATATCTATGTGAGATATTATCATTACAAAGTCAAATTCTGCTTTAAGATAATCAAACAACATAGACATAGAGTTTATATTCTCTGAATCTAAATTACCAAAGCCTTCGTCAACTGCCAAGAAATTAGGACGTGGTAAGTTAGATATTTTTATAAGCGCTACCCGTATTGCTAAAGAACTTATAAACTTCTCCATACCCGAAGTAAGTTCTAAAGGCCATCTGTCTTCTTCTCCATATTTTATATAACTTAATATATTTTTGCCATCTACATCGAACTCTATTTCGAAGTCAACTATTTGAGATAAAGTATTATTTATCTCCTCTTCAAGATATGGCAACGTCTCAGCTATTATCTCGTAAGGTATACCGTCACGTTTAATTGCATCTAAATAAAACTCATATGACTTCAGCTTTAACTCCAACTCGTGTGCATCGCTTATAGTACTTGTTATATTAGATATGTTTTGAGTAGTTATGGAGACGTTACTGTATGCTTTCTGTATATCGTTTTGTACTTCGTCCAATTCTACTTTTATATTTGCTTTTTCTATTTCTAGATTGTCTATAGATGCGTTTATCCGTTCATTAGCCTTGATAGTTTCCTTGTTTCTATGATACTTCTCTATATCCTTATCTATACCCTTTAGTTCAGTTTTCTTGGCGCGTAGGTCAGACTTTCTCTGCTCCGATTTGATTATAATTTCCGATTCATATTGGCTAATAGTCAACTTTTCACTTTCTAGTTCTCTATATATATTTATTAGATTTTCAACCTCAGTCTTCTCCAGTAACACACTATCTGATATTGATCTGTCGCTTAAAAGCTTGTTAACAATAATCTTGTCTTCTTTAAGTAAGTCTTTTGCTTGCATTGCAGATTTTACAAATTCATTGTCGCAGCAATAATTACAGGCAGGGTCGTACTCGTGCACATCAAGTTTTGATATCAAGTCTAGCTTGTTTCTTACGCTTACCTTTTTAACTTCTATTTCTCTTACCAATCTAGAGTTATTATCTTTTTCTATATCAAGTACTGCCTTTTTAGCTACAAGATCTTTTACATCTATCTTTGACATTTTTAGATTTATCTCAGTTGACTTTTTCTTATTAACCTTTGCGTACTCTTTGTATTTGTTTAACTTGTAGTTATATGCACTTATGGTTTCCTCGGCAAAACTTTTCACTCTTTCTAACTTTTCAATATTATCTGATGTAGATATATTTTTAAGCTCCTTGACTTTGGTGTGTATACTTTTCTCTTTATCTGAATATCGTTTCTGTATAGTATTCTTGTCTCCGTCTAACTCTGAGTATACTTTGCTGTATCTTTTCTGATTCTCTTCTTCGTCTATTAGCTGTTGAGAGTAGTCTGTCTTTCCAAAATTTCTAAGAAGTATCTGCACCTCCTTTATCTCCTCATTTGCTAGATTATAAAGCTCTTCAAATACAGTTATATCTAAGAATTGAGAAAGAAGATCTTTCTTCTCCGTCTGTGACTGATCAATAAATCCAGTACTATTGTTTTGTACTGACATTGATGTTAACACAAAGTCATTATATAAACCTAGATAACCTCTTATATTTTTATCAGTCTGAGTTCTCTGCTCTCCATTTAAAGATATTATCGTATCGTCTTCACCTATCATCCAGAAATTAACGTCAACTCTAACGTGGCCCTTTTTTTCTTTAACACCTTTTCTTTCTATGAAATATTGTATACCGTCTATCTCAAAGTTAAGCTTACATGAAAAATTCTTTTTCTTATTGTTCAGTACATCAGATGCGGATTTAGTTCTAGAGCACTTATGGAAAGCGCAAAACATTAGTGCATCAAGTATTGCAGACTTCCCTGCGTGGTTGGGAGCAAATACGCCTACGACATCTCTAAGTTTGCTAAAGTCTATTACATTGTCTTCACCATAACTGAACATGTTAGAAAATTCAAACGTTTTAGGCAGCCACCTAACACCTCTAGATATTTCTATTGCTGAAAGATGTTTATTAAGTTCAGTGTTTATATTTTTTATTCTGCGTATAGTCTCAGAGTCAGCTGAATGATTTGTTCCTATGTATTCTTCAAGCAATTCGTTTTGATATTGTACATCTCTTATATCTCTTGTTAACGAGCGTGTTGTTTTATTCTGAGCATTGAGTTTGTCGTTTTTTATTATAACTATGTCTGTAGTTTTACATTTGCATTTTATTTCTTTTATTATATCTTTCAGCTGAGCCCTTGTTGTGTTGTTAGTACGTATTCTTACTCTAGGATATTTTGGTATGCTGTCTATATTTGGCAGTATGCCTTCGCTGACGTTTATAGTGTAAAACCCATGCACATTTTCAAAGTTCCTGAATTCAGCTTTTCTTTTCTCTACATCCCATATAGCACAACCGTGGTTATCAAACGATTCTCCAAAATTCTGCTGTATTAAAGACCCTACCTGGAGTATTGTTTCATCTGTATCGTAAAACTGTCTCTTGTGTATATCTCCAAGCATAGTCATATCATAGCCATCAAACATAGATGATTTTAAACTATCACTTTCAACTTTATATCCTGCATCAGTGTATGACATATCAAGTGCTCCGTGGAAAAGAGCAACTTTAGTCTCACCTTCAAAAGAATTAGATTTTATAAAAGTCTTCGGGTCGTCGAAAATACTAAACACTGCAAAGTGAGTGTCGGCTATTAAATGCACTGCAGAGTCTTTAAGATAGTGAAGCTGTGGGTGGTTTAAAGATTCAATCATCGGAGTAAGAGAGTCAAGCCTAGACGAGTTATTTAGATTTGCATCGTGATTACCAGTTATAACTATCGTATGCCGTCTGTCTGCTAGATTTTTTAAAAACTCGCACGTTAGCTTTATAAGCTCAGGTGATATATCAGTCTTACTATGTACGACGTCGCCTCCTACATATACTATTGAGTTTTTAGGAAGATCGTCAACTTCTTTATACAGCTGTCTAAATACTTTTCTATATTCCTTATGTCTCTGATAATTTCTTATGTGTATATCAGCAACATGCAATACTTTTTCTAATTTGTTAAATCCTACATCAATCTTGTTAAAGTCCAAATTTCATCTCCAGTAATTTTGCAAAATCTACAGGCTTTGATTTACTAATCAGCTCTGTTATCTTTTTATGTCCTAATGTGCTAGGATCTTCGTCATCTTGCATTTCAATTATTCTAACGTCTATATTTTCTGATTGCAAGTATTCGCATAGTTTTATAGATTCACTCTTTGCATCGCTATCTAAAACTATGTTAACTCGCTTAACTTTGTTCTGTCTTATTTTCGCTCTTAACGACTTAGGGAGGAACTTTCCAAATATTGGTATGGAGTTCTCGCCAACTGCTATTGCATCAAAAACACCTTCGCATATATTTATATCTTCATTCCAGTTTATTAGTAACTCAAACCCTATAACATCTTTAGATGTCTTAGGATTCTTGTGCTTGAAGTCACTTTCGTAATAAGCTCTACCTACAAAGTAATTTAATATACCAAAGCTATCGTAGCTAGGTATTACTACCATTCCTTTATATTGGCCTGAATCACAATAACCTATATTATATCTAAGCACATCTGTCTTTGTAATTCCTCTTGATTTTAAATACCTTGCAGCGTTTCTGAATTCAGGGTTGTTTTTATCGCCATCTACAATCGGCTTAAACTCTAAAGGAAGTGATACATGTTCTACTTCTTTTTCACGGTCAACTTTACGTTTAACACCCGTAAGCATGTGTAACTCTTTAACTCTGCCGTGTGATCCCACCTGCCTAAATATTCTTTCAGCACCTACTCCTTTAACTCCACATACCCAGCAGTGCCATTTTTGAGTTATAATGTTTATAACAAGTTTCTTTTTGTGATGATTGCAGTATGGACATGTGAAAGTTGCTTCATTTCCACTAGTCATTGATTTCCCTAATACATTTTCAAAAAGATTGAGTAAGCGTCTACTTTTATTCATGTATATAATATAACAAATTTTTCCGAGTTATTAAAGCTTTATCTCGTTTATTTTCTTTTCAGTGTCATCTGTAAATCTAACCCTAGCAAATCTTCTAGGGCCTATACAGTCGTTATAAAAGTCGTCTTTAACTGACACGTGGTATCTATGATGTATATTTTCTTCTAAGTAGTTTACTTGTCCTTTGGTTTCCCCTATTATCAATATTTCAAACTTGAACTTATCTTTACCTAATGTTTCAATATCTTTGTTCAATGATTTTGATGAGCCTGTATATTCTCTCCAGTTAGAATCTTTTCTGATAATCTTGCGTCTTTTCTTGCCTGCTACTTTGACACGTCTCGTTGTACCAAAGTACTTTCGGCCTATATATTTCTTACCTGATATTATGTTTGTAATTAAGTAGACAAAACCAAAAAGATCTTCAGGTGCCTCGCTTATAGGCTTTCCTTTATATAACCAATGACTCATATTTTATGTATCGAATGCTACAACAAAAGAAGTGTCGTAGTGAGGGGATTTCTGTATTGGTCTAGAGAGCTTTCCAACTGCCAGTAGTCTAGCTTGGTCATCATATAAACCTATTGTTGTGATATATGGGCCCCAGTCTGAAGCAGTTACAAACGTATGGATTGTACTCAGCTTTTTATCGTCGAGAAGAGTAGGATTCATAGTGAAGCCATACTCCTTTTCTTTTATGTGACAATTATATTCATGTTCTATTATTGTATGTGTATTTCTAAAAGACATAGTACATTCTGAAAATATACTGCCGTTTGCACTTGTATAATTCTCTTCAGGTGCCGTGAATGTAATTAGACCATGATTGTAAAATACGTTACCTACCTTGTTTTCAAATGAAGGGTTAGCCTGCACAAAGTTAACTTCTTTTACAGCTAAATTATCTTGGAATATCATTATCTGGCTTATGCCGCCTTTGAATTGATTTTTATATTCAGTAGTATCTTTATATTTTCTAGAATACATAGCGTCAGTTGACTGTCTTCTATACTTTGTTCCTGGATCCCAAGGTCTCGCACCTATAACTAAGTCAGCTTTATTATATGTAGAACCTGAGGGCATTGTTGCTGAAGACTGGAGTGACCCATCTACATAAAAATAAATGTGGCTGCCTGATTTTGTAAGTACTATATTGTTAAAGGCCGTGGACTGACTTACTACATGAGGGCTGTTTAAGTATACTGTTTGGTGGCCGTTACTCACAGCTGCTTGGTATGTCCCTGCATTTCCTATAGAAACACTACCTGAGTTTGCTCCTTTTGATCCTTCAGAATTAACATATCTTATAGAAAATGGAAACGCACCTTCATTGTGAGGGTCGTGTTTAGAAATTATATAGTTGTGGTGTTGGTGATTAGATCCGTCTGCGCTTGCTGTAACTTGGAAGCGTGAAGCTGATACTCTTACATATACCGAAAAGTCATCTGCTATAGTGTTATCTTTTAGTCTCGCTGTTCTGAAGTCAAATTGGTGTCTGTCTTTTATAACTAACATACTAGATTTTTCTTTGTTCAATCTAGATCTTGTAGTTTCAGGGCGTATACCATCAAGCTCTATAAATGTCATCTCAGCTGCTGATGAGGTTCTAGGCTTAAAGTTGTGACCTTCTACTCTGTTTGGATATGGAGACCGTTCAAAAAATCTTGTCTTGTTTTTTAAATCATAGTATTCCTTACCTTTGTCTCGATAATAACTACTACTTGCAAGTGCGTTTATACTGTGTGCACTGGTCTTTTTACCTGCTGTGTTATACATATCTGTAAAGTTCATTGAGAATAAACTTTTTGATGTGTAGCTTATAGTTTCGCCTGGCACATCTAGATATAGAGAAGAATCTATCAAGTTACCAAACGTGTCATCAACAAGAGTTGTACTACCAGAAATTATAGATACAGAGCCTTTTTTAATAGACTCACCAAACATTTTCTGAGGGATTGATATTATACCTGCTGATTTACCTAGTGCTCTTATTTCTTTTTCATAGCCATTATTATCTAATGTCCAACAAGGATCATCTGGATTTGTATAATACATTCCCTGTATAGAGTCGTGTAAACTTCTTTTGAAATATCCGTTAGTAGTTACCGGGTGGAGTGATGGTGTTACAACTTGTAAATAAGAACCCATTTCGCTTGCAAGAAACTGAGTATCGTCGAACACTGTATCATAAGCAAACACGCTCAGAGATACTATTCGTATATCCTGAGGGTTATGTTGAGATGATGTTTGCCAATGGTCAATTATCTTATACTGTTCGTAGTGCTTTTCGTAATAACTACCAGTATAATTAGAAATGGTAAACTTATATTCTTTATGTGCCTCGAACGGAGTAAATTGTATATCGTCCTTTCGAAACTTCTTAAATATACCAGACATGTTATACTCCTATTTTTAGAACTCTAATTTAATTCGGATCAGTGCTTCTCGTGTAAATGATTTTAACAACGGCTTGCTTAACTTTGCAGTTGCTAACAATTCGTTTTTATCGTTGTACATTCCAACAGTAGTAATGTATACTTTAGGATCTTTATACATTGAAGGGTGTGAAAATGTCCCTTGAGATCCAGAAGTAAACGTAGGATTATTTGAGAAGTTATATTCAGCATTTTTTAACCTACAGAAGTAATGTGTTGCAAACACTCTTTCAGAACTACGAGCAGCAAACGAATTAGATACCTGTCCTTGCGGTACTGTTGTGTTTGATGATGTGAAGAAACCTACAACTTGGTTTAATGTAGCATTTGCATTTGACGCACCTATATTACCACCTTGTCCAGGACACCAGCAGTAATTTGTCTCATCTATATCTTGACTTAAAAGTCTAGGTGATAACATTATCACACCCATATCTGGATAAAACCATCCGTATTGAGGTGAACTTGGTATTATCGCTCCAGTGTCTGTTGTGATACCTATTGATCCAGAAACTACTTTGTAAAGTGCACCAAAGTCTCCTTTTGTTGCTTGATTTGCAGAGCTGTCGTCTGTAAGTGTTATGTTAGAACCTACAGTTGGATTTGGTGAATGTCCTTTATGTATATTGGAACTTGAAATTGTAATAGCCCAATTTCCTGGATCTATTCTTTCTTTAAATCTTTGTCTATTTACATTTATGAAAATAGAAGATGTTTCGTTTACCGAGCCTATAGTAAACTGCTCATCACCTGCTGACAAAAGTAAATTTGCATATTGAGAGTATATAGTCTTTGTAGGTGTCTTACCAGCACTAGCATATTGACTTATAGGTGCTGAACCAGAACCATGATAATGGCCGTACGCTATTGCAAACTGAGGTTCAGCTGATGCTGTAAGTTGTGGGTTATCTCTATAGAATTCTTTATAATATACTCCTGATGCTGCGTCTTGGACTGATGATGTGAATAACTCGTTATCCCCCATTTTCATTTCGCCGTCGTTGTTACTCCACATTGCTGATGTTATAACATCTGCCTGAGCATTTTCTACTATATCCCCGCCTTCAAATCTAGTAAATAGTGGTGTAATTGGTCTTCTATAAGGCCTTGATATTCTTCGGTCGCTTCTACCTACTCTCGTCGAGTAATTCCTAGATAGTGCGCCTTCTCTGTTAAAACGTGGTGATTTTGAGTGTGCCATTTTTTATTCCCTGTTATTGTTCGAAGTAGTAATCTTCAACTAAGTTAGTCGCAGTAGCTTCCTTCTTAACAGTGATGTTAATAGTAATATAACCACCTGTTTCGTTTCCAATTAAAGTTAATGTAGTTGTTACGTCTGCAGTTGGTTGAGGTTTTGCAACTATTTCAAATCTTGTACCTATTGATGTCACAGAATTTCCTGTGTCGCCTATATAGTCTGCTGTTGTTGGTGCACCTGAAGTGTTTACTCTACCGCCTGGAGCTACATTAAGATAACATGCATCTGAGTTAGCTAATATTGCAGTGTATCCGTAAGTCTTGTTGCCGTTTGCAAAGTTTGCAGTGTTAGGCGTTATAGGTGCCTTATCGCCACCGTATGTTAATGTTATATCAGTAATACCTACAGTTACAGTTGGCATTCTTGAAATGTTTTTAGGTAATGTAACTAACTTATGTTTCATAACATAGTTTTCGTTAGGTACTGCTTCTACTAACGGCATAGCTTCAATAGCTTGCCCATAATAATTAGTACCTAGCTGGTGGTTCACATCCCATAAACCGTAGTCTACTTCGTCATCTGCTAATGCAAATTGAGTTATGTTAAAAAACTCACTTCCTTTAGCTAGCAACTCCCTACCTTTTTTGGTAAGAATCGCATCGACTGTTATTGTTGTTTTATCTAAATATCCCATATTTGTTTACTCCAAATCTTTTTTATTATATATAAATATATAGTTCTTTTATTTTTATCCTATGTTTCTTGTTGTGTTTACTGCTTGTATAGATCCAGCTCCAGCTGATGGTGAAGAAATTACAAGCTGATTAGGATTTGTATCTGTAAATTCTACAACAGGGCCGCCATCTACAGTTGAGGTTACAGGCATGTTAAAGTCTGAACCTACGAGTTTGCAGCCACCGTATAGTATATTATTAGTTGCATTAAGCTTATAGTCTTGATGTTCTGCTATTTTCAAGCTCTTACTTACAGGTCTGATACCTGATCTATAAAAACCATTTGATAGGGCAGATCCTGGATATCCACTCATATAAACAGATGAATGCTTTCCACCAGTAGACGCACTATTCTGCATATTGTTTTTAACTGCGAAGTAATGGTATTCGTATTCCATTGCTGTTCTTGAGTGTTTCTGATGGTGATAATACTTTATATTACCTCTGTCGTTAAACTTAGCAACTTGAGTTGATCTCTGGCTGTGTCCATAACTAGGGTGGTCAAATGCCGAAGCGCTTGTTTTGAAATTAACAGATGATAATGATGGAAGTGGGTGGTGAGTATGCTCAAGGTTTGTTTTAAGGAAAAAATGTCCTTTTGCTTCTGCAGCACCTACATTTAGTAAAAAGTCTCCAGCATTTTCGTAACTTGCCCCACCTTGTATTACACTGGCTGATGGGTTGTTTTCGTATGTTCCTGGAACAGTGATTCCCGAACCATTAACGCTAAACTGTTTATACCAAACCATGTTATCCCAGTAATATCTTGAACCGTCAACATCTAAATCTTGTCCGAAGTGCTTTCTAGTATCTATAGATATCTCTAACTCTCCAGCTGATTGTTCTGAGCCAGAAAGATAACCTGTATGTGATTGTAACGCATCGCCTATTTCCCATTTGTTGTTTTTAGGGTTAAGCCACTTATGATATTCACCTCCTAGCACACCTGTGTTTGCAGTTGTTTTGTAGTTGCTGAAGTCTAAAGTTCCTTCGTAGTGATTTTCTTCTACTGACTCTTGTAAGTTTGCAACCTTTGGTTTTTCTAGTAAGTTACCTTTTACAAGTAATCCTATTTGTGCGTTTGCTCTTGCAGGTACAAGGTGCTCTATCTGTTTAAACAGAGTGTGGTCTATATACCTTAATATTTTCAAATATTCAAAGAAATTGTATGGATTTGTATGCTTCTTCCAATAATGATTTCTAAGAAACCTAAGTCTCTTGTATTCATCATCTCTATAATCTAATGGGTTACCTACGTAATTATGAAAGTCAGCACCACCTAGTTCATGAGCTATATCTAAGTCTATTTCAAAGTGAGGTGCAAAATATACACCAAGTCTATTAGAATCCAACGGAGCTGAATCAAACTGTGACCTTTCAACTTTTCTTCTATCATTTAATCTACCTAGTAGTGTAGAGCTTTCTATTCTTATCTTATCGCTTATTGCTCTAGTGCTAACCAAGTCAGGCATTGCTGTATAATGTCTTTCTTCTTGTGTTGACCAGTCGTTAAATAAGTTACCTGAGAATCCAGACGCTGTAGCATTTGTAAGATGCTGTTCCCACCAAGGTGTCCCGCCATGATGCAATGTATTTATAGCTTCGCCTATATTTGGACCTACCCATCTATGATTTGCTTGCTGTGCTGAAGATGATAGCACTACATTTCCACTGTGCCATGAGCCATCGTTGAATTGATTTGCGCCTGCTCGGTTTAGATCTACACCTAATGAATATCTCTGGGAAAGCTGAGCAAATGAAGACGTTGCGCTGTTACCTTCTATGGAAAGTGGGGCCCGTACATGATTCCAAAAGGGTGCAGGGTCGCTACTTGTCATATTGTGACTTATGTGACTTGGGTTCCAGTTATCAAATGCATCCTGGTTACCTGGTATATACCATGTTCTTATTTCCTGCAGCGAACCTGTGAATGGTGTTTGTGTACCTGCCTGCAGCGGGCAGTTTAGTGTATATTTAGTTCCAAAGTCTATGTCGTTAGGTGCTTGCCACCCTGCTTCCTCTGCAGCAATAGATATAGCTACAGAACTTGTGTGTGTTATTCTTGCTTTTGAGTGATCAGGAGATTTTGCAACAGTAACTATTATTCTTTGAGCGCCAGTCATAGTAGCTGCAGATGGCCGCTTTACATTTGCCCTTGATACCATAACTGACCACCAGTCGTTGTCATATAAAGGAAGCCAATCAGTACTACCAGAAACTTGGTTAGCATAGTTGTTTGCTGCTGTGTTTTCTCTAGATGTATATAGCAACTTGCCATATTTTGAAAAACCAGAAGTAGGTTTTAAAGCGTTTGGATGTGGGACTATACTCAATTGGTTGTACATTTGGCCAGAGCTTTGAAAATTCGAAATATATAAAGATTGAGTCGTTATTGTATTAGTATTGAATCGAAACTCAAGTGCATCAGGACTTCTGTCTTCAACATTGTCTGGCTGCATTGGGTGGAGTGGGGTTAAATCTGGCCATTTGATATGTAAGTTTGAGCCAGCGCTGCCAGCCTCACCAAATTCTAAAGCATATGAGAATTTATCGTATGCAGCATAAGAATCTGTTTTCTTTGCCTTTTTAGGGCCGCCGTATTCAAATATTCTCAATAGTGTAGGAGGTAGACCATAAGTAGTTGTAAGTGCACGAATACCTCTTTCACCTCCCTTTGTTTTAAGCAGATAAGGAAGATTATTAAGCATACGTTTCCAAGTTTCTCTTGAAAGATCTTCCCTTGATGTTAAAGCATCACCTTGAGACACAGAAGATGTAACATATTGTACTGATCCAGTTGTGGGCATACCGTTAGATAATTGAGCAGCTATACTGGAGCCTGGTGTTACTATTGAAAAAGTAGGTTGAGTGTTTGCGTTAGTACCATCCATGTTTTGGCCAAATGAATATTCCCAAAGATCTGTAAATTGAAAACCTTGATATGATTCGAATCCAAAAGAAGACAGCACATTGTATACTAAGTCTTTTGAGAGATCTTCGTAAAGAGGGTTACTCCTTTTGTGTATCTGCATTGTCCCATCTATATAATTGTATACAGTGTCAAAGTGATGAGCTATCATATTTACAAATAGTAAATAATTTGCGTTGTCATCACCGTCTCCTGCTTCCCTTATATGAAACGGTATTGTATTTTCTAAATTGTGTGGATTATGTACATCATAGTCTAATGCTACATTCGATTGAGATGCGAACCATGCAACTGATATAGAATCAGCTACTGGTCTATTTGTGTAAGGCTGTACTGTCCCTGTCTTGGGCCAAGTTCTCTCGTGTCTTACTCCATTTGATGTAGAAGAGTATGAAGACGACTCAAAGTATAAATAACTTTCATATCCATCAAACCCCTGAACAACCTCTTCCTTCTTTATACTGTAATTTGATCTATTCTTATCAACATATACACCCGCATTTGTCATTGCGTCTAATGAAGCTATCTGAGTATTATAATGTTCTACTAACCCTAATTTATATTTGAAATTCTCAAGTCTTTCTTTGGCAGAGCTAAAATGTACAAATTTGCTGAAGTCGTTATAATCTATGTTTAGATGTGCAGACTCTCCTGCTGATCCAGAAGTAAACTTGTTCATTAACTTCTGTTTCGCTACTGCATTTGTTCCCAACAAAGAATCCCAAGTTTCCCATCCTGTGGCACCACCTGCACCTTTGGATATATCTACTGAGAAGTTAGGGCCAGCTATCTCGCTACCTTCTTTCTGTCTTTCTGCTGGTATGAGCTTTATTACTTCTGTGTGTGAAGTTATAACCTCTTTAACAATCCAAAGTTGCTCTTTTAATAATACATCTTTAGGTAAAGGCTCATATAACTTTAACAGTATACCGTCTTCACCATCATCTTGCCAGTTTGTTATAAGTACAACAGTATTGTTACCAAAGTTAGCTAATAAATCCTGCCAGCCTTCATCTACAAAATCATCTACGTTTTTTTCCTGTAGTTCTTCAAACTTTCTTATAAACTCTTCGTCTTGAGAAGTAGTTTTTATTCTAACCTCAGTTCTTGATGGAGATATTTCAGATACGTGCAGTCCATTATTTGTGTTCCACGAACCTAGTATATCTCTAAAGAAATTGTAGTGTACTTTATATAAACCTGATGAGAAACCTAGCTGACGTATATCATTGTGTATGTCAAGCTCTATTCTAGGTCTTTTTCTCTTTCGGCCTTTGCTTATATATTTGTCTATTACAAAACCGTCTACATCATAATCCGAAGATAACAATGTCTTACCGCCGTATACATGTAGCTCTACTAAATCAATATCTCCTTCGCCAAAGTTTGTAAATATCTTTTTAGAAGGGATATTCTGTAAGTGTTTTATGTCGTACCTTTCAATTCTATCCATTCCTTATCCTCTGTATTGTGCTATATTATCGTTTTTCAAATAGTAAGGATTATTTTGCTTCTTGTTGAATACTTCTACTTGAGAAAAATCTTTTTTGTAGCCCATCTCTTCCCTATGCCTGTAATATTTTTGAACGTTGAAGAATGATACTATACCGTCAGAATCAGACCAGTATACAATTGAACCGACACTGTATTTCCAATATCCCATCTTTCTACCATACCCTGGATCTATAGTATTTCCTTTCATGGAGTTTTCCTTCACCCACTTTATTTTTTCGTTAGTATTCCAAGGTGTTTTTCCAGGTGTTTTGTCAGGGCTAGCAAGATCAGCTCTTTCATATGCGTTTGCTTGAGAATTATATTGCATAGGAACCCAAGTCTCTTCTTCTAATATATAATCTTTATATGGTCTTAGCTTTGGATGTTTTTTATCAAAGTCGGCAGTTGTTTTTATAGGGGCCCATTCAAATCTTCCAAGCGGTATATTGTTTTCAGCACCACCAGTAAGCTCCACGATCCTTCCGTCTCGGTATACATTAACATAGTGAGGCATAGTTCTAGTTACACCTTTATCATTTGATATTTCGCAATAATATCTACCTGTTGTAAATCTCTGCACGTTGTCTAACAAAAGCTTTCTTCCTTTTCCAACTATTTTATTCTGTACATCTGTGTTGAAATTACGCTTTGTATCTGCAGAGAAGTACCAAGTATAATTCATCTTGTCTCTGTTTTTACGGCCTTTTGCATCCTCATAGTTATATGCGTTTGCAACAAAAACTATTATTCCGTTTGCCCAGCTAGATAATACATGTGTTTCTCCTATATTATATGCTAGCTTTCTAGCCCCTCGCTTAAACTCATCTGCTTCGTGATATGTTACGTTTTCATATTCAAATTGATCTACAATAGGTAAGCCGTAATTCGGATCCTTCTTCTTAAATAGCTCTTTGAATTCAGTATCAGTGTATGCTTCAGATGTGTCTCTATCAAATATAAATCTTGCAGAAGCTAGCTCTAGTTTCCAGTTATCTATACCCTCTCTCGATACTACTATACCAGTTTCGCTTCTTTCGTTTTCTTTGTCTATGTCAAATTCGAACTGATCCCTAAGTTCAAAGTTGGCATCGGAATACAGATCAGAAGACTTTATACTTGTTGCAGATTTTATAGGACTTATCTTTTTAACCTTTACTTGTATCTGTCTTTCTGGTGTCTTTACAAACTCTATTTCGGGAAGAGCTTTTTGTATATTTTTTTTAGCATAATATGCTTTACGTGCCGCAGCTTGTCTTTCTACATTTCCCATTATCTAGTCACCTTGAATATATCTTTAATTGGATAGTAACCAATTATATCTGTCGTACTTCCTTTTGCTTTAAGCTTTATTTCTATCTGGTAATATCTTTCAGGTGATAGATTTGATGTAAAAACTTCAAAGTAGTTACCATTTGAATCACAGCTGATTTTAGTAAAGGTATCGTCATAAGGTATTACAGTTTCTCCTGTCCTAAGGTCTTTAACTGAATAGAATGCTGAACCAGAGGGCATATACTTAACCTTCAGCTCTGCTGAGGTATTCCCATATGTCTTTGCAGGATATTTTTCTCTACCTATAATTCTGAACTTAGCTTTTTCGCCTAATTTGTAATCTGCTCTGTTGTTTTTTAGATACATAAATATAGATGAAGGGTCATCTGTTGATAGTTCAGATAGACCAGTGGTTACAAACTTAGAATCATCCCAGCAGAATTCTAAACGAGGCTGATATATTGTATGCGTCTCTGTAGAGTAATATTTAAAACTGCCCTGTTTGTTTACATCGGCTTCTATTGCGTCTGGCCTTTTTATTAAAAAGCCATTGTTTTTTATATGATCTAAACCGTTAACACCTGAAGACATTGTCATTTTAGTAGTCCAATAAGAAACATCTTGTCTTATATCTAAGTTAGCTCCACTTGCAGAAGTGTAACTAGCGAATATGGCAGGGTTGGCTGCTATAGAATGTGTTGAACAACCAGGTTGGTTTATGCCAAGATTGTTTTCCCATAGTGACTGACCATACTTTACTGGATAGCTCCAACTAGCACCTTCTGTTACAAGAGGTTTATTGCCTACTCTACCAATACCCACATTCCATGATTGTGATACTGCTTTAATCTCTAACTTGTCATCCAAAGCCAGGCTTTCATCTTTATTTGCTGAATATATTCTTACGAACGTTGTTGGTGGTGAAAACTTAGTACCGTCAGGATTTTTAAATGTGTTTACAGTATCAGACCCAGAGTACATAGTAAGAGGTATATCAAACTTTACTATAAATCTAGAATTGAAGGGACCTGCACCTAATGACCCTGACATGTCTTTATTTATTTCCAGTATCTCATCTATGCCTGCATTCATGCTCGAAGAGAATGGGCCTTCTTTCACTTTTTCGTATAATGTTGTGTCAGCTGATGCTGTTATTGAATATATCATTTTTAATATCCTACGATTCTACCTTTAATATCGGTATCTAAATTTTTAACTTCAAACAGACATGGATCTTGCGAAGGATATACAACTCCATCTCTTGTCGCTCCCTTTATATCATATATGTTTCCACTATATCCAGATGCAATATCAAATAGGTTAAATATTCTTAAACTCTTAACTGTCTGCACACCTTCCACTTTATCTAGCTCTGTAGCTATATTTGGCAATACTATAGGTTCGTTTATAGACCAGTTATCCGGATCAAATATACATCTTAGTTTTTTAACACATCTTAACAATACATCCTTGTTTTGAAAGCCAGGTCTTGGTAAAATACCAAAGTCTACGCCTATGTTTATTATCCATGCATCTTTTATATTTATTGCATCCGTTAACATTCTATATTGAGAAAGATATGTCTGCATATTCTCTTTAGCTAAAGGTGTTAAAGGTACATAGTTTTTATTGTCATCATAAGTAGCTGTATATAAGTTTAATGCTAATGGATTTTTTATCTCGTGTGTACCTACAGTCTGCATCCAGTATTGTTCATCTTTATCTAGATAAGCTTTTGCAACTGATCCGTATTTAGCGGGCATTGCATAGATTCTTGCAATATAATCTTCTCTAGTTACAGCTCTGTTCTGTGAGGCAAAATGTCCAAGAGCGTTCTGTTTAATATCATCTGTTGTCTCTGCCGATCGACCTCCTACTGCTGGTCTTATGTTTATAACAGCTAGCGATTTCTTTACTGTATCTAAAGTACCTGCGTTTAATCCATCTTCGTCTAACCATGCTGAAGATTCTATTATTGTGTCAATTTTTCTTGCAGCTACGTTAGAACCTATACCGCCACCAGCAATATACTTTACAGTAAGCGTTGTATCTCTAGGTGCCTCCCCATATTGTCTAGTAAACATTGTATTTACAGGATCAAACGCAACATCGATATAACTGCTTCCGTTTATAAAATTCTGAGCTGTGTTACCATAAGGTAATGCCATTCCAACATTACTAGGACTAGGAACTATAAGTTCGTCCGGTTGAGTTGAGATTCCAGAACCAAACCACAGCTGAGTTATATTATCAGCTTTAACATGTGTTGTAAATCTACGGCCAGTTCTTCTTAATTTAAGAATATACGGAGCGTCATAGTTATATACAGCCATTGCAGGGTCTGATGTCCAGTTATTTATTACATCTTCAAATATATTGTCTTGTGCAAGATATTCTACTTCACTCCAATTATTACCGTCAGAATCTTTTACTGACAGTACTGAAACTACGTTGTCTAAGCTTAATGATAGTTTATCAAATTTCTTTGGTGTTGTAAATTCAAAAGTCTCAGTCTCTAACTTTCCACTCATAGCACTTACATCTTTTTTCAGCAAATAGTAAGTTGGTTCACCTGATACATTGTCAATTTGATATACAGATGTTTCTGTTGGGTTTCTAGAACTACTTGAATTAAAGTTTACTGTATCTTGAGTTATGAATTCGTGATCGCCGCTTGTGACTACCATACCTTCGGCTACTTCCATTGCATAAGACATATCAGGTCTTCCAGAACTACCTGCTCCAATTGCTGGCACTACTTGATATACTGATAATTCTGCTAATGAAGGTACTGAGGGCTTTACGGAATATCCTAGAGCTCTTGCTAAGTCTACAACATTATCTCTTTCTTCAGCATGCATCAACAAGCTTTCTTTAAGCTGGTCGTCTACATAGTATGATAAAACATCACCTACGTATGATGCCATTTCTATAAACATCATCCCTGGAGAAGACTCATTGAAGTCGTTGTATGTTTCAGGAAAATATGATTTAGCGTAATTAACTAAGTCGCTTCTAAATCTTCCAAAATCTTTATTAAGATACTTTATATCTTTTGTTTGTTTTTTATCTATGTTACAATCGTTAGCCATTATAATTCACCTATATCTAGTGCGATTGACTGCATATCCATAGTGTTACCTTTGAATAAAGACCAATCGATTTTTATGTTCATTCTATTTTCATTTGCTTGCGTAAAATTAACCAGTACGCTTTTAAGATCTACATAAGGAAGCCATACCGATACTTGTTTTTTTATAAGTTTTTCTAAATCCTCTCTAACAACTTTAGTATTGTTTTCAAACAAAGTCTTGAAAATGTCACATCCGAATTCAGGGTGCATTGGTCTCTCACCTCTGTTTGTTAGTACTAAGTTTATTAAATTTGATTTAGTCTGATCGATTGTAGTATAAGACTGTTTAAAACCTCCACTGTTCTGACCTTTAACACTTGTATTATGAGGTAAAGGTGCCGACATCTTTGTTTCATAGCTGTACCTACGCTCAGCACTAGAATCGTTAGTAAGAGGTAGAGTAAGACCTATTGCAATGTCTCTTTCAAAATCTAAAGGATTAAATTTATATATAGGTCTTTTTCTCATTACTTAAATCTTTTCACTAATTCTGAATAATCTCTTGTCAATGCTTTATCTAAACCATCTGGCAAAGCTTGAACATCAACTGGTCTGTTATTCATATCTGTATGTTGTGTAACCCCGCCTCCTTGCATTGAGGAGAATTTACTTCTTAAACTATCTACTGAAACTTCAGGATAAGGTTCGAATTCAGTCGAAGCTCTTGTCTCGTTAAGTATTTCATTCAACATAGAATTACTTGTATAGTTTTTTCCTGCGCTTGGTTTTCTTCTTTTCAACACTGGCTTTTTTTGCTCCAACATATTAAGTGCCTCGTTCATTTCGTTTTGAACAGCTGATTTTATTTCAAGCCTAACAACCTGTTTAATGAGTTTTACTAATTCTTTCTTTGTCATATATGTACTCCATTACTTTATATATAAATATATAAAAAATACGTTTTTACACCCAAGGGCCTGCGGCACCTGATGGTATATTTACCCATGTCCCAGATTGTACCCAAGTGGCTATTGAGTTACCAACATTTTGGGCCCAGTCAGTATGGCCTAGTCCGTCCATACCTGCTGAGAATTGAGCTGCTATTGGAGCTTGCATTGGCGGTACTGCAGCATGTAGTGGCAGCATCCCTAAAGCCAAAGTGGCATAAAAAACATCTATTGACGCTACTAGCATATCCCCTGCTGAATCATTGCTAGTACTCCAGCCAGCGAGCATCCCGTACATAGCCCCTTCAGCTGCAGCTATAGTTACAGATGGTGGGAATATTGCTGCTGATGCAAGCTTCATAGATTCAGACCAACCTTTTGCAGTTCCTGGAGATGCTACCTCTGAAATATCTCCAGATGCTGGTGAGTATAGCATACTTTCCGAATCAAAGTATTTTGCCATGTTCATTTGAAATATAGGTACTAAAAAAGGCATTATTGTTGCATCGCTTCCATTTGAGCCTTCAACATTCCGTATACAGCTGCCTGCACTGGTGGAGCTGACATACCACAAGCTGTAGGGTGTGTCTCCATCTCTAAATTTGTTAACATCTCTAAAACAATATCAGCAAGTGCACTTACGTTTAACTTCCATGATGCAGTTGAAAGACCGATTTCTTTTTTAGCTGAAAGTATTATATTTTCAGTCTTGGAATTGAATACAAGTCTGTCTGAGTTTATTATTACTTGTGAAGTACCTGTATATTCACCTACAGCGACCATAGGTGAAGGTCCTCCTGAAGGTACTGGTACTGTCTCATCAGCTATAGCGTTTGCAGGTATAAGATCTATCTTCTGAGTCTTTGTTAGCATTATAGTTGAGTCGTTTTCGTTTATATCTTCTATATGAGAATCACCCGTATCAGCATGGCCATTTGATATGATCATTATAGGATCTCCGTCTGTACCACCTACCGACCATGTGTTCTCTGGCTTACCTGCAACTGCAGTTGCGCCAAGTCTAATACTATTATCAAATCTACCTTGCATTACTGTATCGCCTTCATAATGCTGTAGTGGAGCTACCTCTTTTTCTACAAATGTTTCTCCCAATGTGTCATTGACAAAGTTTTTTGGATTGAATGCTATATTAGGCACAGCATTAGAGTTTATGTCACCCCACATATTAACAACTGACAGCCAATAGTAACCTGTATCTTTTGGGTTTATCATTGCGCCTAAAGTTGCTGCTCTTAATAAAACTACAACTTCACCTTTGAGTGGATATGATGTTATGTTTTTATTTAAAGGAGGTATCCAGTGTCCTTGTATCTCGTCTGCAAGAGCATAGTCTACCTGCTCACCTAATAGCTTTACTTTTACATATCCCAAGTCTGCACCTGGTGTATCTGTCTTATACCATTGATGGTCTGGATTCATTACGACATCTACAACTTCACCCGATGCTACTGGGGGATTACTAGCTGCATTAGCATTAGTAAACTTAGCCGAACTTCCTTTATCTCCAAAACCCATTATTTATTGTCCTCTAAATCCTGGACTGAACTTAATAATTGCTTCTTCTCATCTTCAGTAAGTAATCCTGTTGAGTTTTCACTCTCAGGTCTTCCCATTGCCCTCTGTACAATTGCAGCCATCTTTATCAAATGCTCATCATTCTTTACACTGACTTCCAAGTACTCTTTTATTATCGGTACTAATATTGTTGCATCACCCATATTCTTTATCATGGGCTGCAGCTGTAGTATCAATTCGTTTATCTGTTTTTCTTTCTTTGTGGAATTGTTGTATATATCTTGGAGTAAACTTTCAAAAGATTTACCTTCAAATATATGATCTTCACTTATTGCCATTATCTTTCTCCTATTTATATATAAATATACAAAACAAAAAACCTGGAGCTTATGCCCCAGGTTTCTTTAAATATAACGATTGTAATTTACTTCTTAATAAAGAATGACCCTACAATTACTAATACTACCAACCCTGCAAATCCACCTTGTCCTAGTGAGTTTACAAGAGAGGTTAAGTTAGCAATTACGTCCATTCCAAATACAGTTCCGCCTGTTAAGACAGTCCATAAGATTGTTACTGGTAAAATTGTCATCATCACTGATAATAATCCACCGAAAAATCCATTTACATATTTGATTACTGAATCCATAATTTTCTCTTCCTTTTCTTTGTTGTTGTTTGGGCATTATTGCCAAGCGCGCAACTTCGTTTAGTTAATTAAAATTTTAGACCAAATCCTAAAGTAAGATTCGTTGTTTTTGCTTCTGTGTTGTAAACTATTTTTGGGTCTACGTACACACCTTTATGTATAGTAAACATTTTACCTAAACCAATACTTAACGACTCTGTATCTAGTCCACTTGTTGCAGCGTATACAAAATATCCTTTTACAAAATATCTTGCGTGTAAATCATAAGACATATCAGCTGTTGAGTCCAATTGAGATACAGAAAGTCCAACCATTAAGTTGTCCATAATTCCATATCCTACAGTTGGGCTAAGTGCGTATGCTGTCCATGATACATTACTAATGTCACCAGTACCTACGTACCAGTCACCTTTTGTTTGTGCTTGAGTTCCAACTATCGTTGCAACTATTAAAGCAATTGTTAAAATTAAATTTTTCATATTTTATTCTTCTTTTTTTTGTTTTTATAATAGCGCGCGCTATATTTTAATGAGCCGATTGCTCATATTTTTTATACTTCTCTTTGAAGTCTTTTTTTATTATGTTTACTACTCTGGAAATATCCTGAGTTTTTTCATCTGTCATTTCTCTTATCAAAACATATAAAGCTTTTTTATTATACTTCTCTATATTTTCTCTACGTCTAAATAATTCCATAACAGCGTATGCGATCTTGACATCAGCATTCTTAGAAAATATACTTTCAACTTTTATGTCATAAGCTTCTATAAACATATCCGTAAATTCTTTAAGCGACCGTTGTCTTTCACTATGTATTTCTTCGTTGACAGTGTCTCTCTGCTTATCGACTGCCAATAGATCAGTTTTTGATTTAAGTAGTTTATATGCTTTGTTATTAGTCTGAATACAATAGTTCTTTGCAACTATACTAAAATAAGAAAAAGCTCTACCTTTCTCTTCAGTATATTTAGGAAGCTTCTGTAATAAGAATCCTATAACTTCATACTGCTTGTCTTCAGTTGTTCCATTCATGTAAGGAAACTTAAATCTATTTATTATGTTTTGAGCCAACTTCCAAACAGGATAGTGTATATGTTGAGAGTATACTCTATTTCTTTTAACTTGATTTTTCTCTTCGTTATATGCAACAATAGCTTTCTCAGCAACAGGTGTAAAGTACATCTTATTCTTTCTCTTTCTACCTCTCTTACTTTTATTGTTCATATAGTCTTCAAATTCCTGTTGGTATCTTTCTATATTTTCATAAAATTTATCTACAGGACTAATCATTGCTTTCCTCAATATCATTTTTTAATTCTGAAATTATATCTTTTATTGACTTGAATATAACACCTATTTCATCATCAGATTCAAACCCTCCCTTTGAGTCTATAACCCTCATCTGACTTAAAGCATCTATAGTTCTTGCTCTGATGTGCTGGATGGTGTCGTCTAAATTCAACACTGTCTCTTCTAACTTATCATACTTTCTTAAAAGATTTACTATTATAAATGCGCAAACCGTTAGGAGTATTGAAAGTGTAATTACTATCCACTCCATTATTTAGACTCCTGAAATAATCCACTGAATATATCGTTGACGGATTTACTTGCTGTTGCTGTATCTAAAGTTTTCTTCTTGTAAGTTGAAGTTGATGCCTTTTTTACTTCACCGCTTACTTTATTTATCTCACCTTCTATTTTCGAAGCCATTAAATCTGCCTGGTGTAATACCAATGGCATATTAGTCTTGAAATTTCTATCAGCATTGTAATGTTTGTAATATTGAGTATTAGATTCGTCGTATAACCCATCATGTACCATTATGGCAATCATTTCGTTTTCAGATACCTTGATACCGTGATGTTGTAATAACCATAAGCTTCTATGCTGTACCGGCATCCAATTCAGCTCAGGGTTGAGATTCCAAAGCGACCCTTGGTTTTTTCTATGCCATTCACTTGGGTTAGGTACGTATAAATCGTTTTTTAAGTCACCGTATTTTCCTAGATCGTGATTTAGCGCAGCGAACATCAACTCTTCTTTAGTATAACCTTCCATTGATGAGCCCATCGATTTCCAAAGCATATAAGTCTGTTCAGCACACCTAGCTACTCTTAATACGTGTTCAACATAACCACCTATAAATGCGTTGTGGTAATTTATGTTCCCTGATGCTGGTGAAAACATCATTCTTTCTTGAAAGCTTTCGTACATAGCTTTTAATTTTTCTTTTCTGTCATCTTTGAAATTGTCATCAATGATTTTCATCAAATCTTTCCAATTATCTAATAACATGTCTTCTGTTAAATTCATGAGTTCTCCTTTATTTGTGTTTCTACCTTACTCCAATAATTAGCCGTTTGTGGTTTATCTATACCTCTAGGTCCGCCATTCCAGCATCGAGCAATCTGCTCTGGTGTTGTAAGTCTGTAATGTTTACAATAAATTCTTAACATTTCAATTGATTTTGTTCTGTTCCATCTGTCGTCGTATGTATATGCATCATACTTTAATATTCTGTTCACATCGTTAACCATACATTGTCTTATTTGTAAACAACCTACAGCGTCTTCACCTTCATGATATGCCGAATCGTTATAGCTGCTTTCAATAAACATAATAGCTCTTACCAAAGTATCTAATGTATACCATCTCACACCATCTTCTTCTATAACTTCAACGGTATCAACTTTCGTTAGTAAGCTATCTATAATTGATTCGTATCTTTCAATCTCAATTTCCATTTTGTTTATCTGAGTTTCTGAGTCTTGTTGAAAACAAAGCATCAGCAACATCGTGCTGGCGATAGCAGCGGTAAATAGTATATCTTTCATATTAGTCAAATAATAGTTTTAGTTGTGCAGGGTTTCCGGTTTCTATGTCTTTACCGAAGTGTTCGTCTACAAGTTTGTTAGAATAACCTAGAGCTAATGCCATTCTCTTGCATGTACGTTTATATTCTTTTATAGTGAGATTGTCACTAATCTTGAACTCAATAATTTGAGGTTCTTTAGATGGTTGGGCTCTATGATATGTTAGTTTGTCTAATGCCATGCGTTTACTCCAATAATTTTGATTATATACTAATATAACAAATCTTTATGAATTATGAAAACAATTAGCTGAATAGTTTTGTAACCAATGTATCGGTAAATTTACCGTTCATTATTTTTGAATAATTTTTTATCTGCTGTGTTACTAATTTCTTATCCTTCTTCCAACGCAGACCTTTTAGTTCCTTCTTTAATATAGAGACCTTCACTGCAGCCTCTTGCTTATAACATTCCTTTTCTTTCTTGGAAAGCTTATTTTTCTTTTCGATTGTAGTAGGCTCGAGTTTTCCTTTCAGCTGAGGTTGTTCTACACCTCTGTGATATACATTACCATTTTTATCTACGAACTCTTTCATAAAATGCCAGCCTGATACTTTGCCTGTATTACCTCTTGTGCTTATCTCAGGTGGATCGGTCATTTCTCTCACGCAATCATGGCATGTTGTAGATATAGATCCTTCAGACGACAGTTCCATTTGACCACAAAGCTTGCATTCCATATACCTATATTCTTGGTCAGGATTTTGATTCCACTTAGTACCTTTTCTAAACTCAACTATATATTTTACTATTTCTGTCATTGTTTTTTACCTTTTACTTTGTTTCTTATATTATTAAGTATACCCGACACAGAGTTTATTTTGTCCTCAAACCCCTTGATTTTGCGTAAACCTTTGATAACCTCAGAGTTAACAACCTCAAGTTTTTCTAGTCTATTCATTCCAGATACATCAATACCTAAGTCTTCGAGCTCTTCTATCTTTTTAGTGCGTGTAAAAGCGAAGTTGGCAGTGACAACCATAGCAATTGCTAGCGGGTCAAATACAAATATAATAAGTAACATGAACCAGTTAACTATGCTATCCATAGACTCACCAGTTAGATTAGCCATGTATTTTAATGGGCCTAGTTCTCTTGAAGATTCGTTTCCTATTTGTTCATCAAGTATCTGTATATCTAATTTTGTAATTGAGTCGGTAACGGAATTGTATTCTGACTTTGCTTCTGCAAGCTGGCCTTCTAATAACTTTCTTTGACGCGATGAAGTTGTAGTCACTAACTGACCAGACTCTTTATCAACATACTGTATCTGAGTGGGGTTTGCCAGAGCATCTGTCCACTTAACAATAGATTCTTTAAGCTCTGATCTTTGTTCTTCAAATCTGGTCTGCTTTGATTTTATAAGTTCAACTTGTCTGTCTAAAAATTGAGATTGATTAGCTGTCTCTTGATATGCTCCTGATAGAAAACCGTAAATACCACCCGATGTTATTATCATTAAAATAAACGTAGCTATAACAAAATATGTTCTTAGAAATTTATTTAACGTATCCCAATATTGATATAGCAATGATGCTACTATTAACTTAGAAACTTCCAGCGCTCCAGCCATTATAATAATCTGAGTGCTTGCACCGGCAAACAGTTTACTCAAACCATATACAGAATAGAATGCGGCTGATGCAGAAACTGACAGTGCACTTAACGCTATTAGGTATGGAAGTGTTTTATTCATTATTTTGTTGGTGGTTGTTTTGAAGAGTATACAAGTGTATATACAGTCTCACTGTCTTTACCTTCGCTTATCTTTGTTCTTATTTCAGAATCAACTATACCTAGACCTTCAAGCACTCTCTGTAGCTTATCTATCTTATCCCTGCTGTAATTGCTGATACATATAAACTCCCCAATCATAGTAACAACTAGAGAATTATAATCGTATGTGTATTCACCTTCGTTATAAAGCTCTTCTTGTATTACAGGTATTAACGGTAGATTATTTATAAGCCTTTCTGAATAATACTTTTTATTATCGTCACCTAACTTCTCAGTCCATTTTGAAAAAAGATTATAGTCATCTTCAAATATAGTTCTATCTTGATCAGTCATTAAAGACCAGAGTTCTATATCAGAAAGATATTCAGGGATATATTTTTTAGCCTTAAGATCTTTTTCTAATTTATCTGGATCGTAATTACTTCTGTATTGTTTAAATAAACTTATTAAGTTATCTATAGAATTTAATCCTTCTGACTTTGTATCATTGATATTTTGTATTGCTTCTGACGCTTCAGTATCTGGAAGAGTTATTGATTCTATTAGCTTAACAATATTTTCAGTACCAGATTCTAATATGTTTTTTATCTCTTGACATTTTTCATATTCTTCTGATTCTATATAATAGTCTATGATGTCATTCAGTATATCTTTTAATTCCGGTATACTTACATCAAACGGGTCATACAATATAAATGTCTCACCTACTCCTCCTTTGGCTACTTTCTCTATACTGATCTTGCCAGTCACAAGTTTATATGTGCTTTCAAATGCTAATTCCATTCCTTCTATGTTTAGTTCTTCGTCCATAATATTTTTTTGTTACCTCCTTCCTCCGAAGCTTATACGGTGTGCTTCTTCAACCGTTGGTTCTGGGGACTTTATTAAGCCGCCATTGCCATTTCAACATGTTCGCCTGTTATGCGTGTGAACTTCATAATATCCTTATCTCAATGTCAATATCCAAGTCATCCCCGTATTATATCCTAATGAATATAGTTTAAACAAAAACCCCTATATTATATCTAAATGAATATAGTCTGTTGTGGAGATGGCGGGAGTCGAACCCGCGTCCAATTGAGTAGCTAACATTACTACTAACGTTCAATTATAAATATCATGTAATTTATTGTTTATCTGATTTTTTCTTATAAGTTCTGCGTCTTGGTTTTGAAGCAGCTTTCTTAGAATTATCTTCTTTACAACAAGTTAATGAATTTATTTCTTTTTTCAAAATATCATTGATTAGAAGCTTGTCTTCTAACAAAGCCTTCACTGTAATGAATTTGTTTTTTAAGTATAAGATTGTTATTCCACAACCTAATACAAGTCCTGTTATTCCTGATAGTATCATATTATCCTCTGTATGTTCCTGACCCAGCATCTAGCATGCCTAACCTTTGAGCTTTCTTATACATATTCTGCATATCTAACATTGTTTCCAATACTCTATTAGATTCTGAGAATGTAAGTTCAAACCTTTTGCCTCCAATAGTAAATGTTCCAATCAATGGTTGATTAGCATCTCCTGCTGGGACTTTAGCTTTAGCTCCTGTCATTAGTTCACAGTCAACTGTTGACCATAATTTTCCGTACTTCTGTGGGTTGAATTCTTTTGCCATTTTAATTTATTTTAGCTTTTGTCTACTCTATTATTATTAGGATTTTCGACTATCTCCTTAAGATTATTTTAATTATATTATTTTAATTATTTAATTATTATTTAATTATTATATTTAGTATACTAATTATTAGTATTAGTAATTACTATTATTAGTTTTTTACTACTAATATATTAAAAATAATTGACAAATGAAAATATATTCAGCATTATTTTTTATTTATATTCATATAAGCCTTCTAACAGCTGGTACATATAGATATCTATCAGCTCATGTTTATGCTTAATAGATACAGACATGTTATTTATCTTACCAATATAATCACACACATTACTATCAGGAGGTATGATTACCGCTTCGACTTTATATAAATCAGTAACACCTTTAGCCCCTCCTTGTTTAAAAGCCGATGATATTTTTTCTTTGTTTATGTATCGTTTATTGAATCCCATGTTTTTTTCTTTTTTTATTTTTGTAATCCCAATCCATATTGATATAAATTGCAGAAGCTTGTGATTTTCTTATTTTACACGTAATAGCAGTTGGAGCATATTCAGAATCCATTTTAGTTCCACTCCATACACTACCTTTATAAGGATCAGCAGTCCATTTAACATTAGTCCAATGTTCGACGATAGAGCCCTTAAATCTTATAAATATTTCTTCAGTTAGATGTAATCTTTCTTTGCAAGCATTAGTATAGCCAAAAGCCATTTCTCTATAAGATGTGTTGTTGCGCTTATTTATATCTGCGCTTCTCATAATGTTTAATATAACTCCGCAGCGATCTTGTTTTCTGAATAACTTGTCAACCTTTTCTTTATCAAACTCTCCCTGATCACCGTGTAGCTTATCGTATCTTTCAGCTTTCATACATATTCCGTGGTGGCCAGAAACATCGTTTAACAAACCATCAGGTATACCTAGCATAGGTCTTCTTCGCACTAACTCTATAAGCATAGCTTCTGCTTCGTAAGCTGCATCGCTAGTTGAATGAGTTGAATGTATAAATTCTTGGAATTCGTTATTTCTTAGCCAGATGTTTTTTCTAGTATCACTATCATTCATAGAATTTCTATGTTCATATACTCTGCTGTCCGTACCTTTCCCTATGTAACAGAAGAGGCCTTTTGTATCCTGCAGTGAATATACATACCATCCTATTTTCCTTTCAGCTAGTGGACTAAGTTTTTTCATACCTTAGTATTTAGTTTTGTTACGGTCTAACTTCTCCATATTTTTTAAGAGCTTTTTGTTTTTATCTTCTCTCGTGAATATGCTTTCTGCAACTGTCCATATCAAGCATATTGCTATTACTCCTATGAATGTCATTCCAAATATTTGTGCTATCATGTTTATCATTTTTTTGTTTTGTTTTCTTGTACCGGTGTGTACTCTACTTCTTTTATCTTGTTAACAAAGTATAGTTTACCATTGCTTCTAAGTAACGTGTCACAACGAAAGAATTTTTTTAATATTCCGGTGTCTGGATTTTTTAATCTTGCTTCGTTTAAAATTCTAATCACTTGATATAAATTACCATCCCCGGTGTTTAAGATTTCTCTCATTTCTTATTTTTTGATTTTTCCATTTGTGAAGTCTTCTTGAGCCCTTATCGCTTTCTCCAACTCAGAGTCCTTGTTAGCTTTTATAGCTGTAGCGATTTCTTTCCTTTTCATTTCTCTGTAAGCTACCTCGCCAGCCTTCATAGCTTTAAGAGCAGTCATCTCTAGACTAACTATCCGTGAATTATCCATACAGGGATAGATTGTAAAACCAGTTTTGTGTTTAGTACTTTCTTCTACCCTGATTCTATATGTAGGAGTTTTATCTTCTTTAAATGTGTGGTCAGTTATCTTTCCAGTATAAACATCTCCAGTTAAGAATTTGAACTTTACAATATCTCCGATATTATATTTGTGAGTTTGCTTTTTCATAATTATTTATTTAATTTTAGTTTTTTTGTTACGTTTCTTATAGTCTCTACACAAGAGCTCCAGTCCAAGCCATTTTGTCCGAAGTGCATGAATGTGCCTTCAAAATCCAGTTGACCTCTATAGGTTGTGTCGTCGATGAGTACATCGCCTTTTAATAAATCTTTTCTATGTGTAAGGAATACTTTTCTACTGAGCTGAGGTAAGTGTTTTTCTACCCAGTTTCTTTTTTGGCCCCATGCATTGGGATTATTCCAGGGAGGAGTTGATGCAATAAATACATCATGTCCCATGGATAAGAGAGCAGCCACTGATTCGATTGCACCCGGCATAGGGGTAAAGGTACTGAAGTCTAAAACCTCGTCGGGCTTAACATTACTGCCAAGTTCTTCTGGGAAATTTTTCTTTAGTTTTTCTGCCGCTGAATGGAAGTCGGCTAACACGCCGTCCATATCTATATATATTTTGAGTTTTTGATTAGGCATTTGCTCCGTTGACTTTAGTTTGTACTTGGTTGCAAATGTTTGTATACGCTGACCCTGAGTCGTGAGCATTGAAAGCTTTACCGTATATCATTTCATTTTTGTTTGTAACTGTAATTAGATTTGTGTTTACGTCTAATTTTACTGTGTAGGTACCGATTGTTTTTTGCATTTTTTAATTTTTAGTTAGTTATTTGTTTGTTATTTATACTATAAATATAATCAATTTAGTTGGGATATGAAAACTTTTAGCGGGTTAATTTACGCTAATTTTGAAAAGTTATTAACAATCCCTAGTTGATTCGTATATGTGTTTGATAACAGGAAAACGTAAAGAGTATAAGCCTTCCTTATTTTGTGATTCTTCAAAGTATTGGACTGTAATTGTTTTACCTATGATAAGTTCCGGGTTAGCTTCGTATTTAATCCTTTGTTCTTGAGAGAAACCTGAACCAACGGCCACTTCGTTCCCCTTGTGTGTTATGTATACCTGAGCTAACATTGGCATCAAAACTTCTTGACCCTCCCTAATTATCCTGTGGTTTTCAAAGTCACAGCTTACCACTTCATATTCTGCATCGTGGAATTTTTTAACTTTAAGGATATCCTTAGATCTCTTCCCTTTGTAGCCAGTATTTCTTCTAACCATGATACCTTCGTACCCGTGTTCCTCTGCTTCTTTAACCATTTCAGTAAATTGGATTTCAGATTCTAAAGGATATTGTTCGAGCAAAGTTAATGTATTGGTAGATTCTAAATCACACCCTTGAAGGTTTGTATATCTATCTTCTAATTTTGTAGTTCCAACTTGAGTATCAAATTCTTCAAGTGTTAGATAATCGAATATGAAAAATTTTGGATTCTTTATAGTATGATCTTTACGTCTTATTTCTTTCATAACATCTTGAAAGTGTTCGCTGCCGTTATCATCTACGATACAGATTTCCCCATCGAGTATAAAGTCTCCAGGTATATTTAATACGTCGTCTAAAACTAATTGAAGTGTTTCGAATTCGTTGCCGGCTCTAGAGTGAGCTGATATTTCATCTTGCTCTTTGCGTATTATACATCTTACGCCGTCTAATTTTCTAGATCCTAACCATTCCTCCGTTTCAAAGTCAGGTAAAACATCAATGGCTTCTGCCAATGCAACCTTGAATTGAGGGATCAGACCAGGGATAGCTTTGTTGATTAAGCTAGCGCCGGCTCTAGTTTTTAAATCCTTATCTAGTATATTATATATAACCCCTTCGTATTCTTTATGATTAGCCACGAATCCGTTAACCATAGAGATTGCAGTGTGGCCTGTGTAAGTCTTATCCGCTAAGCTTTCCAAAAGTTTAACTAATGTAATAGTGTTGTTGGTAGTGCGAAGGTGAGATAATTTCTTACAGTTTTTGGAACTAACACCGAAGTGTATATAAGGGCTGTATGTATAAACAAGTATATCTGTCAACCAATGGTTTTTAGAATACGTCTTGATTATTTCTTTCTTATCGTTTGAACTTGTAGTTGCACGAAGATCATTTGAAAAGTTCTTTACAGCTTGGAGGGTTTTTTGAGTTTGCATTTTTTTGATATCCATAATTATATAGATTCGTTAGCCATCTCATTGTCTAAGCCTGCAGAGCACTCTATTTCTAATTGAGCATTGGCGTCTTCTTGAGTCATTGCCATAGTGAATTCTAAAGCATCGCCATTCTTATCGAATGAACCCATAGTATCTTCAGAATCTTCTTTAGTAATTGATAATTCTAGTATGTCCATTTCGTGAAATTCAGCAGCAACTGCTTCAGTAGTCAATCTATCAATTTCTTGTAGTCTTGCAATTTCATTTGTCAATTCTGTTAATCTAGTTTTTGTCATTTTTTAATTTTTAGTTAGTTATTTGTTTGTTATTTATACTATAAATATAATCAATTTATCCGAGATATGAAAACTTTTAGCGGGTTAATTTTGATTATTTTTATAAAGTTATTAACATGTTGATAGAGTTTTAGGAGATAACTCTGTAGTTGGGTATGAGTAAGCGTAATCTATTTTCTCCCATTCAAAGCCAACCATCATGAAGTGGGTTCTAGGAACTAAACCTTTGAAGCACATGTAAGAATAATTTTCATGTAACTGCCAGTCAGCCATGTTTTCCAATTCAGAATAGAAGTCTGATTCAACTTCATTGATTGTGTAACCATCTCCATAACCTACAGCCATTACGCCTGCTTGGATATCGATAATTTTATCTATCTTAGATTGAGTAGGCCAATCATCATTGCCGTTAAATTTGATAGCTTCATTGTGCCAAGCATCTTTGATATTGAACTTCATAATCTTTGAACACATTTCGTTGTGATCATACATTGTTGATGAGAATGGTTTCGTGATTTCGATTCCGTAAAGAATAGTTGGAGATTTTTTAGATTTTTTCATAGTTTAATTGTTTTTATTTATACTATAAATATACGCATAAATACCGAGATATGAAAACTTTTAGCGGGTTAATTTAAGCTAATTTTGAAAAGTTATTAACAATTACAATTGCCATTTATACTTAGTTACATACCAAACTTCTTCTGCTTGCCACTTCCATTCTGTAAAGTATATATTTTTCTTAGCCTCCCATTTCTTAGAAGACCAGTATATAATCCCAGCAGGATCATTCTCCCACTTGCTATTAGTATAATATACTATACGATCAGCCTGCCATTTATTATCTGTAACGTATATAAGCTTATCAGCCTGCCACTTATTATCACCTACATTATATAATATCTGTGCCTGTGATTGTAACCCTAGGGTGATTATCAATATTAGTAGTGTATATCTCATTTAACTAATGTAATACTTCTTATGTACTTATTGTTATTAACTATTATACATACAGTATATACACCTAGCTGACAGTTGGCTCCATCCCAGATTATATTACCATCAGCTTCGACTACTATCTCTCCCCATCTATTGTATATTAACATATGTTCTATATCAGCTGCAGATCTACCTTTGATTTCATAGAACTCGTTATGTCCATCTAAATTTGGTGTGAAGGCATTTGGAAAGAATAGTTGAGTTGCTGTACATTCGGTTACTGTTACTTCGTGATATGATGTGTCCCCATCGCATCCGAACTTTGTAGTCCAAACTGATATCACATAGGTGCCGGCCCCGTATGGAAATTGAACAGTGATTGAGTTACCATTGAAGGTAGTTATCTCACCGGCTGTTAACTCCCAGTTGTAATTCTTATCGACATCATATTCTACAGTATACGTTTGCAATGGAATGTCAGTACAGTTATCATACTCTTCTTGTGCAAGTAAACTTAATGGTAATAATAATATGTATATCAACCACTTCATTAGAAGTGCTGTATCGGTCCTGTAACCGGTCCTCCATTTACTATAACATTGATAGCTGTAGTACAGCCGGCCAAAGTATATGTTAATGCGTATGTTCCTATTCCTATAGATGGATTGAAATTATTTCCAGTTACTCCAGTTCCGGACCATACTCCACCTACAGGAGTTCCAGTAAGTCCAGCTGATGGATCGCCAGGACAAAAAGGTCCTATAGGATTACTTGATAGATTTAATACAAACACATCTAGAAGTATAGGTAAGCCAGGACAGCCAGCCGCATTTGATTCGATAACCTCTACAGCATTTACCCAAAGTCCCATAACTCCTCCCCAGTCTACTGTAATTGAATTTGTAGTCTGGCCTGTTTGTAATATACCACCCCCTGTAATAGTCCAGTTGTATGTTGATGTTGGAGTGTTAGTTACGAAGTATTGTTCACCAACTGCATTGGCACATACCGTATCTGGATTGATTGTTGTTTGAGCAAATGTAAACATGGCTGTCGACATCATTATCATTAAGATAAATAGTGCTAGTAATATTTGTTTGTTTTCTTTGTACGTCATAGTTTCCTTTTTAAAAGTGATTGATTAGTGATGTACCTATTGGATCGGGTAGTACGGTACCGTTATATAGTATAAGTATCGGATCGGTGCAGCAAGCTCCATTGTTCCATCCACCTGTCAGACAGTCTCCTATCACATTCATACTAATAGTTAAATTGTCTGGAGTGCAGGTTGGTGCTACAGTTACATTGTACCTCATTGTGAAAGGACCAGTAGAACCAGTTCCCCAGTTTGCCGTTCCTGTATTTATAAATCTCCAACCGGGGCCCCAATTTAATCCACTGGGGAATGTGTTTTGTAAATCCCACATCCAAAAGCCAGTTGAGCCTGTTGGGTTACCTGGAGATATTACTGGCTGCAAGTTAGTCCACCCTGCACCTAAGTTAATTTGAAAAGCAATAATCCAATTCAGATTTAATTGAGTGAAGGTACCAAGTGTATAGTTAACTGTAACAACTTGACCAGGTGAATATGGAGGGGGAGGTGTAAGAGTTGATGTCTGATTGGATATACATTGTGAGGTAGCAGTAAAGCTAGAACACACTAGCAATGCCATCACTAACAATTTTATTATATATGTACCTGGCTGTTCATCACCAGGATCTGATGTTATAATTCTTATCATATCTATTGTTTTAGTTCTTTAATTCTTTTTAATACATAATAGTGACTTAATCTAATCTCCTCGCCCAAGGGCTGAATCATTAATTGAGGTATCTTCTCCAACTCATCAACAACTCTTTGGTTTGCGTAATCTTCTAACATCTTACCGAGGTGTGCGTATGTTATGATGTATCCGCTCATTTCTGAAGTTGGTTTTAGATTTTGTTGTTCTATAAATTTGTTCATATCTATTGTTTTAATCCTATGAATATCCTTAAGTATTTCTTTGTTTTTCAATTTTTTTATTCTTTATATTTTAGTACCCGTTTTTCTCTCAACAAACAGTGCACCTGTTATCTCTTTATCTTCTTTATTTATAGCCATCCTTTTTCTGTTACTGCTATCAACAAATTCTGTAACTCTGCTGTCTGCAAGTCTGTCAGTTCATGATCGTGAACCTCTATCCCATCTCTGAAGTCTCTCAACCAAGTTGCATTGTCCCAGTATTCAGGTTCTTTATTTCTGCCTCTTCCGTATACTGACAAACATTCCGTTCCTTTGTTTATCTCAAATCTTTGATTATCATCTACTTCGTTAAGACATACAAAGTAATCGAACATACCACTACAAGCTTGATAACTGAATGTTGGATCAAAGTCCTGTATAGGTTCTTTCACCACACCCTCAGATATATCTTCCTCTTCAAGCTTATCAAGTATAATATCTAACTTCTTCTCCACGCCATCCAACTTCATCCAAGTCGTATTCAACAGCGCGCTTACATCTTCACCTTCCTCGCCCGGCGCATCGGGGGCAAATTCCTCACCATCATCGGGGGCGCGGTAGCCGTATGTTTTAACCTGGCGCAATTGGTTGAGGGTACGAGTCTTAATTGCTTCATCGTTTAGTTCAGCGGCTTCAGCGTTATCGGTTACCAGTTCACGTGCCAAATTGTAGGCTAACTCCAGCCTGTCACCAATGTCCATCCATTTGTCTTCACCCTTGATCCGTTCGGAGATCTCGAGTACCTTGTCCATAATACCTAGGGCGCGAGCCTGATATAATATTTCCTCTGATTTACTCATTTTTTTCTTTTTAACTGTATCAATATTTTTGTTAGCATGTCGACCAATATTTTAAATTGTGTATCGCTCATTATGCTTGTCTTTGTTTTGGCTCTACTACGTATACGTATCCGCCATTGCCATCTGATTTTTCTACTACTTCGTATTCTTCCATAATTATTTTTTGTTTGTTTTGTTTATATAGCTTGATGCTACTAGCGCGATTATAATAAATGCGATGTAGTATATTAGTATGCTTAACTGTGTGGTCATATGTTCTTCGTTGTCTTTGTTGCTTGTGGTTTGTTTATATTATAATATAACAAATCTTTCCGAGATAGGGAAATTATCTGATGCTTATCTTTTGATCTTCTTATACTAATTCTTCGATGATTCCTACTATTTCACTAACGAATAGTACACCCATTGCAATGGTTAGATCAAAAGGTAAAAATACATAACCTAACATTCTAATTCCTGAACTTACTAATTGATGCCTTCTTGCATCTGGTAATTCTTGTTTATCGTATTCTGGTTTTAATACGGGTCTATGATCACTGTTAGCCATTCTTAGCAACAAATCATCTAGCTTCTCTAATTGTTTTTGTCTTTTACTTTTGTTCATTTCGTATTGCTTTGATTATGAGCTCACGTAGTTTTGCCCGTATTATCGAATTGTGAATCCATCTATTTAACATGTTGTCTATTTCAACCATTCGCTTACTACTATGTATATTGTCATGATCACGCATGAGCACATGAACATAATTAGTGGGAACAGGCAGCCTAGCATTGCTTCGTCATCTTGTTTCATAATTGTTTTTCTTTGTTTGTTTTTGTCCAACTCTTAAGTTTATCTATTAGTGTTTGTACTACCTCTAAGTCCATGCCAATCATAAGTTTTTCAAGCACTCTTAATCTTAGGTCTGGGTTGTTAACCTCTAGTGCATCTACTTGTGCAACAGTTACTTCTGCAATGATACCACCTATTGCTTTCTTATCATAATATTCCATAATTTTATATTTTTGTGTTACTTTACGGTTTGCCGTTATGTTTTAAACAGTCTTTTTCTAGGGACAAAAAATCAGCCCCGATATGGGAGTAGCCTATAGCCGTAATAAAAAAATTTTTTTACCGCGGCTTACAAACAATTAGATTAGGGAGCGTCTAAGCCCATCGGGATTACAGAGCGTCTAAGCCTTGCGAAACCGTCAAAACCTCAAAAGATTTCAGAGAGTCTAAGCCCTCTTGGCTAAGAGAGCGTTTAAGCCCTCTTGCCTCGATTGGCTCCCAACTAACATCTTTATGCATTTTGCATTTCTTCCGTATTGAATAGTTCTTCGTTTGTATCCACTGCGTCCTTGTCGTAAGACCATTTTTGAACGAGTTGTTTTACGAATGTTCTTTCCGAATCAAGTCCTCCTGAGTTATCGTATTGAGGGTAGATACAAACCTCTGCTGCTTCCTCTAGGGTAAAGCCATCGTATATTAAGCTAGCCATCTCCACTGAATTACGTGTTGAGATCATAGTTGATATACGTGGTTGTTCAGTGTTAAGTTCGATTCTTGTTCCTCCTACTATATCCCCTATAGCCTCTATAGATTTTTCATCCAAGTTAGGGTATAAATAAGTTAGGAGGCTTATCTCCCCTTCCTTATCTAGTACATCCATCTCTACTATTATGAATCTATCCATCAACGCCCTATCCATAACTCTTGTAGCTGTGTATTCATTTCCTATATTAGCAGTTGCAATGAATGATACTCCATCCGCTACCTTTATAGTTGGTGAGCCATCAGCTTCATCCAACCTTAGGTACCTTTGGCCTTCGTCTAATACCGTCATTAGAATGTTGTGTGCATCAGGATGAGCTCTTGATAATTCATCTAAAAGGATTACCGCGTTAGGTGTTTGTATAGCCTTAACGAATAGAGCTTCCGAAAAGAACGTTCCGTCAGCTTTATTAAAATGTGTATTTCCTATTAGAGTAGATCGTGGATCTTGTGTAGCCCCTAGATTGAAGTAGAATGTTTCTTTGTCTAATACATCACCAACTGATTTGGCTGCCATAGTCTTTCCACAACCAGCTGGACCGGTCATCATTATATTTTTACCCCTTACTGCAGAACGCATAAGGTATTTCCACTTCAGTGGTTGCATCTTAAGTACATCAGGCTTAAGTTTTGTAGATGTCTTGATGAAATTCATTAGAGCTACCTGTTCTTTAGGTAATATAGAAGATTCTATCTTTGCCTTCTTAAGCTTCGTGTTGATTAGCTCCTCATCATAATTGGTAATTACTCCATCAGCGGCTGTACCGTATGATACATCATCACCATCAATTTTAACTGATAGGTAGATAGTGTTCCTGAAAGCGTATTTGTTTTTTTCCTCTGCTCTTGTATTGGCAGTAGCCGTATAGACATCACCTTGTTTGTTGATAAACTGGTTGTCCGCTACGGGTTTAAAGATCATTTTTGTCATTTGTTAGTTGTTAGTTGGTTATTTATAGTATAAATATACGCTAAATTTATGGGATATGAAAGGATTTAGCAGCCTTTTTTCGTAAAGTTATTAACAATTACAGTAGGGTATATCCTGGGTATATAGATAATGCAAGGGTCTTAGCCTCCATTAACGTATAAGTCATTAAAATTGATTTCCTTACTTTGCCTGGGAAGGCTTTGCATGTGAGATAAACTGTGTACTTTTCCATGTGTTTTTTGATTTATTAGTTATACTATAAATATAGGCAATAATACCGACATATGAAAGGATATAAGATGACAATGTGGCAAGGGCTGTATGACAATGTGTCACTATATAGTATCAGTGTTTAAGGTGGTTCTCGTGATCCCTAGAATAGAGAGAGTCTAAGCCATAGGGGCTCAACGCTGATGCCCTCTGTCTAAGCATAGGGGCTTAGCATGTCATACATTCAGTCTAAGCAGGCATCTAGTACGCTAGCTATAGTGGATTAGAGAGAGTCTAATGGCATCTTATTTGAGTGTAACCTTCTATACGTCACCTCCCAGATACGCTCTCTAGACTTACGAAAATGCGACTCCGCGGAGTGTGTGTAAGGTCTAATCTCTTTTCTACCATATCTTAGCCCCTATATATCTGTATATATCCATCGTTGCCCTCGTATCCCACGTGTATATAGAGCTATTTGACATAAACGAAGATAGGGTCGTAGCGTGCTATAGTATAACTAGGTTATGTAAGTCTGATTTGCTAGTCCATTGGTCGTAGTTCCTCGTGTCTAGCCATAGATTGACCTTCCCCTCCCTTGTTGTTATAACCCTAGCCTGTACCTTTACCCTTCCATACTTAACTAGCTTACCTCTAGTACCCATTCTTTCATTACCTTCTTTATCTAACATAAGAACAAATTGTTTATTATCAAACTCTATTCTATCCCCTGCTTTAATCTTATTAACTGTATCCATTTTTCTTTCTTTTATTTATTGTTTAAAATTTCTTATCGTTGTTGTCAAGCATTTCGCTATCCCATACTATTGTATATGCCATGTAGCCTATAACTACCACTATATATCCTATTCCTATCCACATAATCTATTGTCTCCATTTTAAGTATTCCTCCAAAACTATAATACTTGTTATTGTTATTACTACCATCACTACCGGAGGTATCCACCACCATATAGGCAATAATACAAACCACCAACTCAATGATGTTATATCTAATATGTTTGTAATTGCTAATATGAATGATACTGATAAATATGGATGGCTTTTCGCTAGCTTAATCATCGTCAATGTTTTCGTCAATACTCTTGCTTATTTGGCTGCTTATATACATCCCTAGAGCCATTCCCAATAAGAGGGCGAATACCGCTAACTCCATGGGAATATGATTTCACCATCGTTCGTTATTCTATATTGATGATCTTCACTAAATCTTACAAATACGTTTGCATTTGGATCACTTGCAAATATTCGCTTCGAATATGCAATGGGATGTTGTACGTTGTCGTATACCTTTTGGCCGTGAACGATAGATACTGCGCCGCGCCTCGAATGAGATGATAGGGCGTGCGTGCGATACTGTGTTTGAACTGTGTATTCTTTACTCATAGTTTTTCCTTTTTTATTTTTGAATTATTAATGTCATTACTAGCATTGTTGTGAATAGTCCTATAGCTGCTAGTATAAATACCATAGTGCTATCTGTTTGTTGTTGCAATGTTCTGCCTTGTAACCAATCGTAGCGCTTCTCCCCTACTTCCCTCCATTGTTCGCCTATTTTCTTTTTGCCTGTTCCTATATAGGATTGATTGGTCTCCATATCTTTCAGTAACCATTTTGCTGGTACCTTTGTAACTATCTTTAACTCCACTGGTTTGTCAAGTTCTCTTACCTCGACTCCAGCTATCTTTCTCATTTTACTCATAACTTATCTTTTATAATTGAATTCGTCTGTATATACATTCACCACTAATCTAATTACAGATATAATTGCTAGTGACGTTCCTAATACCATACTGCCTTTTTCATACATCCCCACTGCTATTGTTAGTGTGAGTAACGGTACTTCTAATATTCTTATTGCTCTTATCATTCCTTATCTTTTTTGTTTTTAATATAATGTTCTTGCTTATCGCTTTCTACTTCACGTTTCTTTACTTCTTCAAATATATCCTTATATGATAAGGGACTACCCTGAGGTAATACAATGTCATCATCTATCTTGTCTGGATCTATATCTACCTTATCGAAGTCTTTTAGATTTGTAGGATATCCTTCCTCGTCCACTCTTATACCTTCGTATCCTTTACCTAGTTTTTTAAGCCAGTCCTTTGGCATCCTTTTATCTCTACCAAATACGTTACCTGATATAAGGTAATAGCAGTTGTAACATAGTACTTCTAAATTATCAATATCGTAGTTCTCTCTGTTACCATCCTTCTGTGATAACAATAGAGGTATCTTGCCATCTATTATTCTAGCGTGATTGAATCCACATGACTCACAATGATTAGGCTTTAAAGCTGCATTCCATAATCTTTCCTTGAGGTTATTAAGCGGATACTTTTCATATTTGCCATCTAATACGTCTTCCAATTTCTGCTTATGTCTACCTTTGTTAACCTTCCTTGATTTACCCCTAGGTATATACGTCTTTATTGTATTAGTTTCGTAATCCCAAGCTGAATGTAATTCAAGTAATGTTTTACCAGTTTCACTATCTGTATAGGCCTCTGCCCACTTCTTATATGTGTTATATGATATGCCTAAATACTTTGCAGCCGAAAGATTAGAGCGTGTTACCCTCATGGCGTCTCTGATATCAGATTCAAGTACTATATACCCCTTGCGCGTTCTTTTTACTTTCGGTTTTAATGGCTTCATACTATCCCCAGTCTTCCATTTTGTCACATGAATAATCTGCCTCTTCCCATACCTCTTCATCTATTACAACTTTACTTTTAGATTCTTTATCAATCTTAGGTTCGTTTTGTGGCATATTAGAATCATCACCCACCATATTAACTATACAGGCTTGTACCTTCTTAGGTCTTTTGTTGTATTGTCTGGTCCAAAATTCTGATGTGAATGCATTTTTGTATGCATCGTATACGGTATCTGCATGCTGTAAGTCTGGCCATTCAGAGTTAACAACATTTCTTCCATTCTGTTGTATTGTATAACCACCTGGTGTTGCCTTCAATTCACACCCTTTAAACTTCCTCTGTACAACTTTCTTCATTTTCTGAAAGTCACTTTTCCTTTTTTCTATATTCATATTATTTATTTCGTTTATTATCTTGAGTACTATTCTGCAATTCTTTATATCTTTCCTTTGATGCATCGTCTAAGCCAGAATACCATCCCTGGAATTCACCAAGCGTGAGATCTTTATATTCAGGAAACCCATCAAATACATCTAATGTTTTTTTCGTGTCTAGATCGCATAGTCTTGCAAACTCATCTGATGTTATAGATACTTGAACTATCTCGTCTTTTTGAATATCTTTGAAATTGTTTGTGTTGAGCCAATAACCGTTAGGGTCTACCTTTCCTTTGACTGCATCTTCTATTGGTATGTATATTAGTATTTTCATATTATTTAGTTGCGAATTTTTTGTTTAATGATTTAGTTAATTGGTTTAGTTTTGTTACATCGATTGACTCTGCATCGTTACCATACATTGTTTTGAAGTTTTTAGTATTAGAATCAGATGTATAATTACCTGAGCTTATGAAGTAACTTAATATTTTAATACCTCTAGATCTCATGCTGTCTATTTGTTTTTTTGTATGGCTATATGCTTTAGGTCCCCAGTAGCTTATCTTTCCACTTTCAAAGTAAGGTTCACCATCAGAGAAGTTAATGAAGTAACTATCAACTCCGTTATTTCCATCAATGATTTCGTTTTGAATAGCTTCGAAGCATAAGCCTTCCGGTGTTGTACCTGGACAATCAAGATACTTGAACATTTTAATGATTTTGGATATCTTATCCTTCCTAGAATCATAAGCAATAAAGATAGCCGGTAACTCTTCCGATCCAACCTGCTCTACACTTCTGTATGATATTACAACATTAAGATTTTGAACCATTGAAGCAGCTTTAGCGATTGCTACTGCTGATGTTTGTGATGTTAACCATTTGTCACCAGACATAGAGCCTGAAGCATCCACTGAGATATGTATAAATCCAGGGCTGAATTGATCTGTAAATATTTGATTGAATACCTGTTCGTTGCCGTAACCTAACGATGCAACCATTCGTTTATCTAAAACACCTTTTCTTAACCTGTTATATGTTAATGAGTTAGAATCATTTCTAATTTGTAGTTTTCTACCTAACATAGTTCCAAGCTTGATGCCTTTATCAATAGCAGCTTGATTAGATTCTACACCATAATACCTTTTTTGAGATGTGAAGGTACTGTAGATATTGGATTCTGCCAGGGCCATGTTTAAGTTTTTTACAACCAAGCATTTTGTACCTGTCCCTGCCGTCATATAGTTTTTTGGTAAACCGTCACCGACAGAAACTAATTCCGAACCAGAATCTTGTATTGCCTGCACCTTCTTTTTATCCGATTTTGATAATGTTTTCTTTTTCACATCACCGTCGTTATGATCCATTTGTTTTTGGATTGCCTTTTTTAACTGGCCTTTTTGAGATTGAGGTAATTCGTTGCCTTTTTTGTTTTTACCACCTTTGCCGGTGTTTCCTTCTTTTTCCTCTTCCTTTTTAGCTTCATCGTTAGAAGGTAAGTTTGATTCGACAATTTCGAATATCTTGAATGCCATATCCAAAGCTTCTTGGGTATCTTTTACTTTGTCTATATTTTTAAGATCTAATAACTTCCAGATAGCCTTAAGGCCTGGTAAAGCATCCATATCTCTATTGATATTTGTTAGGTTTATTATCCTGAACATATAAGATTTCCAATCCAGATCACGTAACTCAGATGATTGAAGTCCTTTATCTACAACTTTTGCATTAAAGTATTTATTATACATAGCTTGATAATACCCTTGGTAACCAGGAGCAGATCTGTATACAAAGCTATCTATCCGTCTATCCTCAACATAGTTAAGAAGAGATTTAACGTGGTTAGTAATATAGTTAGTAACCATCCATTCAGTTTCGCTTTCTTCAAGGTGAGAAAAGTATTTATTCTTTATAGTATCTTGAAGTGTGGCTGGTATTGCCTGTAGTGGGTTTCTCATTAAGTATTTGAGTACCTCAAAGTTTGTAAGAAGACAGTGGCTTCCTTCGTGTAGTGCCAAGCCAACAGTTGGATCAAAGTCTTTATCTTTTATGTTACTGGATATAACTATTTGCTCCCCGTCTGTATAGCTTTCATCTTTTGTGCTATATGTTACAGGTATTGATTTTCCAGTTACGATACTTACGAAGTTTCCAATAGCTCTTTTTGTTGCCGCCATTTTTACATAGTCCTTACCGGGTTTTATTAAATCACCTGTAAGTACGTCATAGTTAACTTCGTCATCCAACCAGAAGCTTGATGAATTGTTTTTGAATTTTTGCATAGTTTAATTGTTTTTATTTATACTATAAATATACGCTATTTAGTTGGGATATGAAAACTTTTAGCGGGTTAATTTCAGCTAATTTTGAAAAGTTATTAACAATTCGCATTATCATATCTGTTTTTGATTGTATAATTATATAGATCACCACATTCAGGATCATCATCTACTAAACTTATTTCAGCTTCAAGATTATCTGTGTAAAGTATTTTGTTAAGCTGAGTGGTATCAATGGCTTTCCAGTAGCCAAATCTTAATGTTAGGTTCCCACCTTTGTCTGCACCTATCTCTATATCATAATTAGGGTACGCTGCCTGTATAAGCATAGATTTCTGAATGTTAAATCTCATATGTGTTCTGTTTTAATTTAGTTGATTAGTATACTACTAATATACGCTAAATAACCGACATATAAAAACTTTAAAGCGATTACTTTCGCTTAACATGCTAATTTATAATGATTCTAAATAAGAATAGTACCAATCACAATCGAACGTTGTTGTTGTAGTGTATATCATCTTTTTGACTCCAATATCTTTCTTTTTCTTGAACACTGAGCATGTAATCTGCGTGTTAACTCATTGCAACCTATCATATTATTGAATAGATTTTTAAATAACCAAATATAGTTATATGCCCCTAATGTATGACGGGTTGTAACACAACTGTCTATTACGTTTATTGCTTTTATGTATGCTTTTTCCATATTACTAATATAACAAATCTTTTTGATATAAAAAAACTTTTAGCTGTCTCTTTGAGAATTACCTGAGAATCCCATAGGGTTTGTATATATACGGGGGTAGCCGACAGGAAATTCACCAGTATTTCTGTTGAATGGATTTCTACTTTTCAATGCATATTCATCAGCCGACCAGCAGTTGGGTCCTTCAAACGCTGCATATAAACCATTTTCTAGCATAATCATTCCGTCATACAAAACACTAGAACTATTGTTTGCTCCCCAGAAGTTTCTAGGGTATGCTGTTGTTGGTGAATATGCGTAAGGTACAAATTGGGCCTTATCAGATATTTCAGATAGGTATTCTCTATAAGTATAATGGAGTGTACCTCCTAGCCCTGGTAATACTGCAGGGTTACCGGAGCCGGTACTTTCGTTGAATGCAATTGATCCTCCAGATGCTGGATTGTAAGCTGAAGCTGTATATGTTGTCGTTACGTTTGCTAGTGATGTTGATATTATATACCAAGACTGCCATGATGGAGGCTCTGGTTTAACAAAACCAGCAGGTGCTGAACTTTCGGTTACGATGTAATTAGAGCTACCAAAAGTCGTTCCTAAATGTAAGTTTCCTGATGCTATAGCTCCAAATTGCAGAGATGTTATTGATGCTGAAGTTATACATTTTACATTTTTCCTGTCTATACTAAGCTGGTTACTTGTCTGATTTGTATTATATCTGTTTCTGTGTATTGGTTTAGTCACAGATATCTGTCTTTGCTTTATGCTTTTAAGATATACGTAGCCATTTGTTTTTGTTGTACCGGGTGCTAAATCCGCACACTTTATAAATGCTGACTGAGTGCTCATTACATATGAGTCTACGCTAGCGCTGGCAAAAACAGGATCCACATAGGCTGAACCCGTATAGTTATATAACTCATGTGGTGTTATTGCTCTCAAGCCTTTAGGCCAGAAAGCAGAATTTGGCAGTAGAGGGTGTAATGGAGTACCTTGACTGGCGCTTCTAGGGTCATACATAAATATTCTTACATGTGCCTGGGATGTGAAAGCATATCCATCTGAAAACTCTAAATCAAAAAGTGTCTCATATTTATGAGGAGGTCTAGCTTGCCACTTAAACATCTCAGTACATGTACAAGAAGATCTTTTAG